>Ga0105162_1000943_pt1 | contig 17530 bp, 15 predicted proteins | sample JNZ201metaG_FD_81532 | JGI IMG/M metagenome (GOLD analysis project Ga0105162, IMG submission 81532) | Hot spring microbial communities from Jinze hot spring, China to study Microbial Dark Matter (Phase II) - JNZ 20120812A | ecosystem: Environmental > Aquatic > Thermal springs > Hot (42-90C) >...
GTAGTAATGAACATGTATTAATATTCATGAAACTAAGCAAACATAGAATAAGAAGATATAAGCCAAGAATCCATAGAAAAGTACCAAAATAAAAATAATAAACATGCCTAAGTTAACAAAGCCATTTCTAAAAATCCGTTAAGTACTATGATTATAAACTGTTTACTGAAGTTTCTTGCATTTATTCTATACAGGATTAAATTTATAAATTTCAAAATTGGGCTACAGATAATAAAATTATTTCTAGTTAGGTATACACAAATTTATGAATTTATGTCATTTTTTCTTTTATTATCTCTGCCTGATACTCATTTGGTTTTAATAATGTCTCTAGTTCTTTCATATCTGTAGGATCAATTATAGCAATCCATCCTTCACCATATGGATCTAGATTTAGTAATTCTGGTTTAACTTCAAGAGCTTTGTTTACTTTAACTATTTTCCCAGAAACAGGAGAATAAACATCAGCAACGGCTTTTACAGAGCTGACAACACCTAGAATTTCACCTTTTCTAATTTCCCTTCCTTCCTCAGGAAGCTCACAACCCACTATTTCATGTAGTTGTCTTTGTGCATAGTCAGTTATTCCTACTTTAATAAGGCCATTTTCAACCAGAGCCCACTCATGAGTTTTTGTATAGTATCTATCGGCAGATATAAAGGGAATATCCATAAAGTTCACCTCAAATAATTAGTATCCAGGTTTAATTTAAGTTTAGTGTAAACACCATAGAACTAATGAATTAACATAATCTATTTCATTTTAAGAACATAAATACTTAGCTTTACCTTTAACTATGAACCTATTTTAGCCTCTGAATTAAAAATTAACTTAACTAACCGACTATCTTGTTAGCTTAGGTCATTAGCCACATATATTTTCATACTTAAAGCTTAAAGAGACATGGTTTACTTCTTAGTGGTTCAGTTAAAAGAACTGAAGTTTATACAAATAATTTATAGTAATTGGAAAATTTAGACTTCTCTGCAATATGAAAAGTTCACAGAACTATGATTAGTTGTATTTAAGTTTTTAAGTAAGCTTTTGTAGATAGAGTTATGGGAGGAAGAAGAAGAAGAAAAATTATCAAAAGAGTGATAAAGAGGATACCATCAATATTTATATGTCCATATTGTGGTAATAGATCTATAACTATAGATGTAAATGAGAAGGTAAATGAGGCCTTTGTAAGATGTGGTAAGTGCGGAGCAAATGATACAATTAAATATGCACCCCCATCAGAGGAAGTGGATATATATAATAGATTTATGGATAAGTATTATAAAGAAGTAGGATCCTAAATTTAAGAATCTTTATGACTTTATCATCAAATGCCCATTATTTTAAGGATATCGATAAAAGGGTTATTGAAATATATTCTATTGCACAAAAAGCAAGAAGTAGGGGCTTAGATCCAGCAGTAACAGTTGAAGTTACCCTTGCTAAAGATTTGGCAGAAAGAGTTGAAGGAGCATTAAAGCTAACCGGATTAGCTAAAAGAATAAGGGAACTTCTAGGGTCAATTGATAGAGTGCAAACAGCATTTAAGATAGTTGAAGAAATAATATATGGTAAGTTTGGGGAATTTACTGATGAAAGAGCAGCTGAATTAGGATTAAGAACCGCATTAGCTATTTTAACAGAGGGAATAACAGCATCACCTCTTGAAGGGATAGATTCAGTAAAGATAAAAAAGAATTTTGACGGTACACTATATCTAGCAATATACTATGCAGGACCAATAAGAAGTGCAGGAGGAACTGAACAAGGATTAACAGTTATTATTGGAGACTATATGAGAAATCTTCTGAAACTTGATAGATATAAACCAGTAAGTGTCGAGATTGAGAGGTTTATTGAGGAGCTTAGAACTTATGAAAGATCTATTAGTAGGTTTCAATATCATGTTAATGATGATGTTCTAAGATATGTCCTATGGAGATTACCAGTTGAGGTCACTGGTATAGCTACGGATCCTCTAGAGGTTACAGGACATAGAAATTTAAGAAGAATCGAAACAAACGCTGTTAGGGGTGGAGCGTTAAGAGTTATAAATGATGGAATTGTGGGTAAGGCTAATAAAATATGGAAAATAGTTAGCCAGCTAGGCCTTGAGGGGTGGAGCTGGCTAAAAGATATTAAAACTGATAATGAAGATCAAAGTATTTCAGGAATAAAGCCTAATGACAAATACATGACTGACATAATTGCTGGAAGACCTATACTTTCAGGACCATCTCAAACCGGAGGGTTCAGACTAAGATATGGTAGAGCTAGAAATACAGGATTAGCTGCAGTAGGAATTCATCCGGCTACCATGATCATTCTAAATGAAACAATAGCCATAGGAACACAATTAAGATTAGAAAGACCTGGAAAAAGCGCAATAGTATTACCAGTAGACACTATTGAACCCCCAATAGTTAAATTAAAAAATGGATCAGTCGTATTAGCTAACATAAATACAAAATATGAAGATATATCCGAAATTCTCTTTCTTGGAGACATGTTAATATCATTTGGTGACTTTCTTGAGAATAATCATCCTCTAATCCCTGCAGGATATTGTGAGGAGTGGTGGGCTGAAGAACTAGTTGGTGTAATTAATCAAAAGTTTAGTGGTAATGTAGAAGAGGCGGCGTTACACGTTGGCATTGAAGTAGAAAAACTGATTAAGTACCTTAAGAATCCATTAAGAGAAAAACCAAGTGCTTCTGATGCTTTAAAAATCTCAGAATTATTAGGTATTCCATTACATCCAAAATATGTATATGACTGGAAAAAGCTAAATATTGATGAGGTACTAATATTAAGGAACTGGATTCTGAAAGCCTTAGAGGATTCGCAGGAGGTTAGCGATGTTCGTCTTAAAATGGTGCCAGAATGTAAAAGGATCCTTGAAAAGGCATTAATACCACATGAGGTAATCGATGGGCATATCTACCTTGATGAGGAAATCATAATTCTTAAAAGACTATTGATAGATGTTAAAATAGAGCATTTTCCTAAATTAAAAGATCCTTTTGAAGTACTTAGCACAATTTCAGGTATAAAGTTAAGGCCAAAGTATACTTCATTTATAGGGGCACGTATCGGTAGACCTGAAAAAGCTAAAAGACGAATTTTAAAACCACCAGTTCAGGTATTATTTCCGACTGGAAGGGTAGTTAGAGACCTAGTAAAAATTAAAGAGAAGTATCAAAAAACATTTGTTGAGTTATGTATTAGAAAATGTGATGCTTGTGGTTGTATTACCTATAAAAGTGTTTGTCCTAATTGTGGAAGGACATTATATAAAAGTTTATGGAAATATTGTAACAAATGCAATGCAGTACTAAACTCAAATATGGAAAAATGCCAATTTTGCAATAGTTCCCTGAGTACATATAAGGGATATATAATTGATGTTGATACCGAAATTTCTAAAGCTATAAGGGGACTTGGAATTAATATTAGGCATTTAAAAGGAGTTAGGAGATTAAGCAGTTTATATAAAGTTCCGGAACCTATTGAAAAGGGATTACTAAGATCTTTTTATGATTTATATGTATACAAGGATGGAACTATTAGATTTGATGTTACCAATGCGCCGTTAACACATTTTAAACCCAGAGAAATAGGTACACCTATAAGTACTCTGAAAAAGCTAGGATATGAAAAAGATTTTCTGGGGGAAGAGCTTGAAGATGAAGAGCAGATACTAGAGCTTAAAATTCAAGATGTAATCCTTCCAAAAAATTCTTCAGAGTACTTAATCAGAATAGCTAATTTTATTGATGATCTACTAGTCAAATTTTATGGTCTTAGCCCATATTATAATGTTAAACAATCCGAGGATCTTATTGGTCATTTAATTGTTGGCCTTGCACCACACACATATTCAGGAGTGATTGGACGCATTATAGGCTTCACAGACGCTAATGTTTGTTATGCTCATCCATACTGGCATGCTGCTAAGAGGAGAAATTGTGATGGAGATGAGGATTCTATTATTTTAGCTTTAGATGCCTTAATAAATTTCTCAACATATTACCTCCCTAGTAAAAGAGGGGGACTAATGGATAGTGTATACTTACTGACAATAAATCTTAATCCGGTAGAAGTTGATGATGAATCGCACAATATTGAAACACATAGTAGATTTAGTTTGGAATTTTATGAAAGTAGTTTAAAATGCCTCGAACCTAAAGATGTATTAAATATTGTAGATATAGTAAAAAATCATTTAGAAAAACAAAGTCAGTATACATGTATTAAATTTTTACATGATACTGTATCAATTAATAGCGGTCCTAAAACGAATATATACAAGAGATTAAAAAACATTAAAGATAAAGTGAAGTTGCAAATGGAGTTGGCACATAAAATCTTAGCTGTCGATGCGACTGAAGTAGCAATAAGATTATTATCACATCATTTCTTACCAGATCTTATAGGTAATTTAAAATCGTTTTTAACACAAAAAGTTAGATGTATTAAATGTAATTCATTATATAGAAGAATACCAATTTCTGGTCGATGTAAGAAATGTGGAAGCAAATTACTTCTCACAGTTCATGAGGCAAACGTCAAAAAATATCTTGAGTTCATATATCTAATAGCTGAAAAATATAGAATTGATGAGTATACAGCTCAAAGAATAAAGTTAATCAGTGATTCACTTAAATCCATGTTTAATTCTGAAGATGGGAAACAACTTAAGCTATTATAAGTTTATTATAAAAAGTAACTCTCTGAAAGCCCCTCACTTCTATAATTTTTAACAACTTTAGTTACTGAATGTTTTCCTAATGGCTATAAAGCGGATAATAAGTGTATATCACGAATAATACCAACTAGATTTCCATTAGCATCTGTTACAGGCATTTGATCTATATCTAGTTTTCTCATTTTTCTAGCACATTCAGATATTGTTGTGGATGTAGCTACAGTGTATACCTTCTTAGACATAATGTCTGCAACTGTTTTATCAGGGAATTCAAGTTCTTCCTTTGTTATATATACTACAGAACTTACATCCCAATCCCATTCTTGAGATTCTCCAGATGTGCTTAGATGTGATGTTTTATCTTTTATGATTACTTGAACTGCATTTAAAATATCAGATATAGTTATAAAACCTACAAGTGTAGAACGATCATCAATTACAGGTGCTGCCTCTGCTCCATCAAATTTCATTATTTTATAAGCTACTTTGACTGGAGTATGATGCCATAAGCATAGAAATTTTCGACTCATAAATTGTTCAACAGTTTCATTAAACTGTTGAATGGCTATAAACTTCCAAACGATATCTGCAACTGAAAGCACACCTTTAAGTTCATCATCAACAACTAGTAAATATCTCTGGTTATTATCAAGAATTTTTTTCGCGGCCTCAGTAATACTTGTATTGGGAGTAACAGTCAATAAGTTACGATTCATAATCAAGGCTATTTGCTCTTCGTCAGGATGCCGAAGTAAATCGTTTCTAGTTATCACACCAACAACCTTTTTTGTATTTCTTTTTACTAGTGGAACAAAATTGATGTTTCTTTTCTTCATAAATTCAAGAAGTTCTCTACGGGACGTTGGAATTTCCATATAGATTGGAATTGACATTAGATCTTTAACTCTCATAGATGCACCTAAATTAAACAATGCATTTACAAGGAATATTCTTACACTTTGGGCATACTCCATTATATTTGGCAGTTATCACTTCCCCTAGTTTTATATCAAACAAGTTGGCTATTGAGAGCAACCACGCCATACTGTCTGCAAGTTCTTCCTCTATAGAAACTTTATTATTACTTCTTATTGCTTTAACAAGTTCGCCAAGCTCTTCGATATACCACATAAAAGTTTTATCAACGCCTCTAGCTTTATCCCTATTATAATATAAATTTTTCATTAAATTTTGGAGGTCTTCAATTCTCAAATAGATCACTACCTAAGCTTTATGTATTCATAAGCTTCACGAACGCTATCAAAACAATAATGACATTTATTGAAGTTTCTTCTAAACTCTGCAACACTTTTAGAAACCTCAATAGAGGGTTTATTTTTGATAAGGACGTCAGTAATAAAATCAGCAATTGCTTCCATATCAGATTCTTTCATTCCTAATCGAGTCACTTCTGCAGTACCGAGTCTAATTCCCCCGGGATCCATATAATGACGTTTATATTTCTTGAGATCATATGGTAACAGGTTTCTATTAACTATGATGTTTGAATCTTCAAGTCTTCTTTCAGCTTCATGTCCACCAATTCCACATGAAGCTACAGTATCTAATAAAACAACATGACTTTGGGTAAATCCTTTTCTTTCACCAAGAACCTTAAATCCCCGCTCATGTAAAGCCTGGGCAAGAGCCTTAGCATTCTTAATAATTTGTTTAGCATATTCTCTACCAAATTGAGCCATTTCGGATAGAGCTATACATAATGCTGCCACGTTATGAAGATGATGATTACTCAATAATCCTGGAAAAGATGATTTTTTAATTAAGTCGGAATATTTACTCCATGATATTACTATACCGTGCTGGGGTCCTGGAAGAGTCTTATGGGTAGAAGCTGAGATAACATCAACGCCTTCTCTTAGGGGATCTTGGAAAAATCCACCAGCAATCAATCCAAGTACATGAGCCGCATCATAAGCAACAGTTATTCCAAGATCATGCGCGATGGGAGCTATTTCTTTAACCGGATGAGGAAATGGAAAAACTGATGCGCCGAACATCAAAAGCTTTATAGGTTTATTTTCATTTTTTAAGGTTTTTATTCTCTTTATCGTTGCATCCACATCTATATTCAGTTCATCGATGTCATAAGGGAAATACTCGACATTAAGGCCATGAACTATACCAGCAGTGCCCCAAAGCTCCTTTTTTCCAGTACTTATATGCCCACCGCAAGGTATAGAAAGAGACATCATTACATCGCCTGGCTCTGTAAAGGCTGTGTAAACAACAAGATTTGCAACAACACCTGAAATAGGTCTAACATCGACAAATTCAGCATTAAAAATTTTTTTAGCCAGTTCAATCGTTAAAAGCTCTACTTGATCAATGTACTTACATCCAGCATAAACACGTTCACCTGGCCAGCCTTCAGCATAACGATTATGAAAATCACAAATCATAGCTTCTCTTACTGCAGGACTAGCTATATTTTCACTTGCAATAAGATTTATAGTTTTGGACATCCAGTTATGGTGTTCAATCATTAATTCGAATACTCTACTATAGTAGTTAAGGTGATAAGTGGAACTCAAATACAACACCTACAAAATATTTCATATAGTATTTTTTAAATTTTCCTAGAAAATCTTTGTCTGGAACTTAGGCCATCAATTATTACATATTTAAACCTACAGAGACTACAAGTCTTGTAGAAAATCTTCTCGTTTTTACCATAAAAAATGGATATTTAAAGTTTTATACTCTTTAAACAAGCCTTGACACTAATTGTTTTACTCAGGTATTTTGTTAGTGATTAATTCTACATAGTATACTCAGTTAAGCATATCCATGAAATTAGCAGTTAACGCTAATAAATTTGACATGCTCCTATTTATACTTCATGAAAACGTGCTTAAACTTCAAAAAAGAAACGGAAAAACTTTGCGATAAACTTATATATTGTTTACCCTTAATCGCTTTAGGGTATTTCAGTATTCGGTGATGCTTTTGTCTAGGGTTAAAAAAAGGAAGGAAACCAGAAGGGGAAAGGAAACAATGCCAGTAACGGGAGCTGGTCTTATTAGATTTTTTGAGGAAGAAACATACGGAATAAAAATTAAGCCTAAGTATGTCATCCTAATGGCTATAGGATTCATAGCTTTAGTTGTAATTCTATGGGCTAGACCATTATTACCATTCTAAGTCTTATTTTGTATAGACATGATTAATTTTGAATTTAATAAATTAACTATTTCAAGAAAGCGTTCTTTACCTAAGTGTGTTATGCTTATTTTCCAAAATTTATTGTTAAAATCAATCTTTATTAAACCTCTGAAGTACATTTCAATTAAGTATGCGATCAAACTGTTAAGATCATTTTTGATTAGAGGTCTTAATTTATAAAAGAGGTTAAATAAACTTATACCGTTTAGCTCATTATTTATAGCTAGTAGAGCTATAATATAGTCTTCAAGATTAGGAATATCTTACCCCTATAGTTATTAAGAGGGTAAATAATATTAGATATCGTAAAAATGGCGAATTAATAATCCTCAACATTAGCCTTGTCAGAAAGAAGTATACTATTTCCACTTGTATCCTCAAGAATAATTGTTAGGATATATCTACCATTAATTGTATCATCTATTTTTCTAACTATTTCAAGACATTTTAGCTTACCTTCATCAGATTCTAAAATTACCTTTGCTTCCAGTATAAGATCCTTAATCCAGTTTAATAGCCCTTCAATATTTGTAACCATAATTTGACTCTTGGAGCAAGGTTCAATAACAATGTTAAGCTCTGGAATACTAACAGTACATGCCTCTGATTTAATAACCCTTACGAAAAGGTCATCTTTATTTTCAACTTTAAAGATTATACGTTTCGGATTAGATGATTTAAATGACGTAATGGAAACATCTTTATAGTTACATGAGGGACATGAAATAATCATTATAAGTATTTCACCATAGTTTGGGGTATTGTATGGAAATGCTGTGAAGTCCATGAATTTGTGACAAACTGGACATTCAATCTTAGAGTTACTATTCTCCATTAAGACACCAAGTATACAAAAACACATACAATTTATAAATTTAATACATAGAATCTTGTGATTTGAAGGTAGTCATATATAAATAATCACACTTCATGTGAAAATAATTATAATGTGACTTCTTATGATAAATATGCAGCATCTCTATACATTTCAATGAAAATCATGCATTTTAGTGATTGCTATGATCTTAATGATAGGGTTTACTGCATTATAGTATTTTATGAAGTTGCTAAGTTATAGCCTTAAGTTGTGGACTAAAATTCTTTAAAAATTAATGTATGGGAATTTTACAAATGAAGGGATTGCAGAAATCATTTAAATCTTATTTCTGAGTTGTGTATGGAGTTCTGCATGACTGACAGCATTAGAGAAATAACGATAGTAAGATATGAGGGGCTACCATTAACATTCCAAGTATTCATACAAATAGCATGCATAATAGTATACCTAATGAATTCAATTATTGCCGTTATGTGGGAGATTTTCAAATACTATAGTCTTCGTGTAGTTTCGCTAAATCATAGTCTTAGTTTAAATATGTCGTGGCAATTTACATATTTGTCAAAACCTGCTCAAAAGATATGAGAAATCAAATAAACAAAATAAGTAAGAAAAGACAAAGTAACAAATATTTGAGCAAACAGCTAGCAACCGAAGATTGTCGTAAGAAATGTGAAGAGCATATTTATGATAAGGGTTAATAACCAAGTTATTGAAAGAGTGATAAAAAATAGAGCTTTGAGGGTTCGGTCCTTTTATGGTAAGAGCATTAATACTCTTATTTGATTAGAGATTGTGATTTTACTTTTATTTGACTTATCATATTTCTAAAGTCCTATAGTTTAGTAAAACCTTGTTGTATATATTAGATGTTTATTATTAAAATCGTATAACTTTAACATATGTCAGAATTGTGATTTTGATTAAAAGAAAATTAGAGCAAAATATATAAGTTACAATTCATTACTATCTGTAGTGATAGTGTTGTCAGTATTGAAAAAGAGGACATTAGAGGACAACATTATTGAATTAATAAATCAGATATTTAATGAAATTTTGCGAATACGATCGGCTCAAAGAATAGTAGATGATAAGATTTCATATATAGAGTCAGATATTAATAAGATAAAAATGGATTTACGATATATTACAACTCACATTGAGGAAATTTATGAACAAATTGCATTAGGGTCTAGAGTTAAGCTATCAACTAATACCGAAATTGAACAGCATAAGGGAGTATTGAAAACTACAGCTATTAAGGGATATAAGGAAGAAAATGATGCTAAGAATAAAGGGAATACGTTTAAGTTAAATAAGACTGATAGGTTGATATTGAAGGTACTTATTGAAACGCCTGAATTAGGAAAGCTTGGAGCATCGAAGATAGCTTCAGCCATCGGAAAAGGAAGGGAACATACTACAAGAAGATTAAAGACCTTGACTGATATTGGATACTTAGTCAGAGACGAAACAAAATGGCCTTATGAATATAAAATATCTGAAAGTAAAACTGAAGAAATTATGAAGATAGTATGATCTTCTAACCAGTAGTCATATTAGATAGTACTATAAACTTATCGCAAAGGTCTTCAACAGGACAGCCTGAAAAGTTACAGTATGCTAAGTTTGTCTTGTCTAGTTTTTCATAATGTGTTCCTTAAGTTTAAACATACACCCCTTGAGCATGAAATAGAAAACTTATATTCGTCTAATACGAGTTATTATATAGGAACTAACTAGTCAATTATCTACTAACAATTTATTTGTTGTTAGTAAACTTTCTTTTAGACAATACCTAAAATTACCTCTACGGCCTTTACGCTCTAAGAGTCCTTCATGATATAACCTCATTAAATATGTGGATGCGGTACTGAACTTTATTCCAATGCCATAGTATTCGAAAAAAACATCACATAAATCCTTACTATTGAACCATATGTCTACTAATTTATTTTTAATAACTTCTAATACTTTTTCACGTAATGGCTGCCTATTCTTTAGTTTAGTATCTTTCATACTGATATTATTACGCATACCAGTTTCATTACTAATATTAGCGAATTCAAGTAGTACTGAATATACTTTAAGGACCAAATTATAGTCGCTAGTAGATATTGTAAACTTATCGCCTTTTGGATTTGTAATTTCAATTTTCCATTTTTGAGTCATAGAATTCTCTCCTAATTAACCATTTTTCAACACTTGTTTATTAACTTTTTGATGTGAATTAACAAGATAAGAGTTTTTAGGAGAGTATTTATGGAATAAAAAGAATGATTTACAATTTTCACATCTATTATAGAAGATAGAGAACAGCAAAGAAGCAACCTTTTTCTTTGCAGTTGTTCCAGTGGAAATTGTGGGGGGAATTAGGTGAATTTACAGCAAATTGCTGTGAAATAAGCTCAATTGAATTTTGAATAACTTAGAAATCTAATTTAAGTTCTCGTAAAGATAGGTATACAGTTATGCATAACTGTACCGCCTTAAGTTCTTCCTAAAAAGTGAAGTTAACTATAGTCAAAGTCAGATGACAGAACTAGGAGTTTGCACATGTATGCTATTATTTTTTAACTGTATTTCCATAAAGCTATCAATATAAAGTTTGGAGTTGATCATTATCAGTTGTAGAATACTAAATCTCTTTCTTTTAACTGTCAATTATCTTCGTGAGTTCAAGTCACTAATCATAATGCTTCATATCTAATCTCCAGATGAACACTAAAATACCTTATCCACAAGTAATATCTAGAAATGTAAAAGTAGACTTGTCTCTATGCCATGTTCTAGACTATAATGAACACTAAGCGCCAGTAAGGTAATAGTTTGCTGTAATCCTAGTTGTTCAATTAAAAGAAATCATCTGAAAAATCTTAGTAGTATTATTACGCATGCTATTTGTATGAAATCTAGGAACATGCTGATTTCTTCTACTTCATGGTTATTCTTCTGAATGATGTTAGCTATGCGAGAATCTTTCAATAGTGCTCCTCATACTCTTATATGCTTTCTCATTATGTCTGTATGGTCTTCCACGTTTAGGTTTACGTCTATTTTTCTTGTTGATGTCTATGTTTGTCTTTATTCCTCTATGCTTAGGGTATTCTCTAATCTCACTATTTAAATGTTTAACAAACATTTAAATAGTTTTCAGACAAGTTCAAGGATAAATTGAAAAATCGATGTTTTGAAATTTTTAACTAAATAAGTCACAAAAAATCAAAAAATCAGTTATAGTCATATAAGTGAGGTCATGATCACTCTCTAGTAGATTTAAAAATTTAGAGTTAGTATTTTTGTTTTCTAGATACCTAGGTAACAATTTCTCAGATATAAGTCAATAGCAATTATTTTTCTAACGTGACAGCTATGTACTATTGAAGATTTAATGGAACTTTACACTATATATTTGAAATTATCTATTTGAATAGTTCATTATTTAATAAACTATTTATCATGTACATGCATAACAGCTTTTTCATCATTTAAAAATATTTATGTTGAAGAAGCTAAATTTATTTATTATGGAAGAAGAATCAAATAAAGAGGACATATTTAGGAAACTTCAAGAATTAGGAGGAAACATAGTAGCACAAATTGAAAGTGGAGTCTTCCCTAAGATATCGATCCCAAGTCGAAATGTTAATAACATTGTGTATGATGAAAAATTAAGGCAGTATATACTTGGCCCTCAGAAAGTGATAAGAAGTGCTGGTAACATTAGACTTATCAAGCCTCTTACACAACTTATATGGACAGCATGGTTTTCATTAAGATTGTTAAGGGATGGAAAGAGCTTTACTTTGAGAGAACTATACTATCAATCAAAGAATTTTCCAATTCTTGATTTTGAAGAGCAAAAGGAGTCTGACGAAATTGTAACTGATCTTGAAGCATTACTTGGAGTACCTCGTGAAGAGTTTGGACTCACCCCTAAAGAAAATAGTAAAATTTTTGGAGATATTGATATTGAGTATAAAGTACCAGTAAAATTTAAAGGTAAAATTGAGAACTTAATGACATCACCTGATGGAAAGGCAATAGGTATGTCTATAGCAACAGCGAAATTCTTGAAATGTAGAGCGAAAATGGTCATAGCTATTGAAAAGGATGGAATCTTTAGGAGATTTATAGAAGAAGAAGCTTATGAGAAATTTAAGGCTATACTTATTGATACTGCTGGTCAGGCTCCACGCTTTGCTAGACTTTTAATACGAAGATTAAATCAGGAACTTAAGTTACCGGTATATATTCTCACAGATGCTGATCCTTGGGGAGTACATATTGCAGGGGTTATCATTTCAGGTTCTGCAAACGCAGCTCACATTAAAGGACTTGTTACCCCTGAGGCAAAATGGATTGGGTTATGGGCTACAGATATTAAGAAGTATAAATTACCAACACTCCCTATGAAAGAAAGAGATTTAAAACGACTTGAAGAGTTAATGCAAGATAGAAGATACCATTCCGATTTTTGGAAAAAACAGTTAAGAGAGTTTAAAGAATTAGGAAGGAAGGCTGAGCTGGAAAGTTTAAGTAAACATAGCTTATCTTTTATTGTTGATGAATATATACCTGATAAATTAGAAGAAATTAGTTAGTACATACACCCCTTTCTTTCCACTGAAAAAATAATCATAAAATTATGAGTAATAATTTACTCCCAATATTTTGTTTAAGTTAATATTTATCATGTTATTATAAATATATTTATAATAACATAAAAATATAAAAATATTATTCTAATTTTCAGTGGAAAGAAAGGGGTGTATGTCACTTTGTATAGTATTTAAGGTTTACCAAAACCTAAATATACTCTTAAGTATTACTATACATCGGGATTTTCTTTGTCTGATAAGCTCTCATTAATATTCAAGAAAGCCTTAACATCTAAAATATTTAAAAATAGAGAAATTTTGAGACCTGACTATATTCCTGACGAACTTCCTCATCGAGATGAACAAATCACAAAACTTGCTGAAATATTGGCTCCTGCTCTAAGAGGATATCGTCCATCTAATGTATTCATTTATGGTAAGCCCGGGACAGGTAAAACAGCTGTTACTAAATATGTCCTAAGAAGACTTGTTTCTGAGGCTATAAACATTAACTCCATTGTAAGAGATATCTACGTTAACTGTCGTGACCGTTGCACTAACTACAGTGTTCTTGAAGGTATTTGCTTAGGATTAGGAAAAGAAGTTCCTTTTACAGGTTTAAGTATTCCTGAACTTTTTAGACGTACTCTTCTTGCACTAGAGTCTATTGAAGGTCTAGCAATTCTTATTCTTGATGAAGTTGATTCGCTTATTAAAAAGAGTGGTGATGATATTTTATACCAACTAACAAGAACTAATACTAATCTTCGTAAAAGCAAACTTAGTATTATTGGGATTACAAATGATTTAAAATTCATGGAGTATTTAGATTCAAGAATTCGTTCGGGACTTGGTGAAGAGGAGATATTATTTCCTCCTTATAATGCTATGGAACTTGAAAATATTTTAAGTAAAAGAGCGCTTTCCGCCTTTTATGAAGGTGTCTTGTCTTCTTCTGTAATACCACTATGTGCTGCTCTGGCTGCTAGAGACTACGGTGATTGTAGAAGAGCCTTAGATCTTCTTAGAATTTCTGGCGAAATCGCCGAAAGGGAAAATTCTCCTATTGTTGAGGAAAAACATGTCAGAATGGCCCAAATTGAAAGTGAGCATGACAAAGTAGTTGAGGGCATTGCTACACTTCCATTACATACAAAACTTGTACTGATAGCCATATATCTTATTGAAAAATCAAAGAAAAATGTAACAATAACTACTGGTGAAGTTTATAATGTTTATAAAAATTTATGTAAGAAAATATCCTTTGATTTTGTAACACAACGTAGAGTTAGTGATTTAATTAATGAACTTGATACTCTAGGATTAATAAATTCAAAACTAATAAGTATGGGTCGCTACGGAAGAACTAAAATTATTAAGCTTGCTGTTGAAGAGCGATCGTTAAAAGAGGCATTAAAAGATGATGTTAGATTACAAAGTATAATAAGTCAACTAACTGATTTGTAATATGTTTGCTTGATAACTTGTCTTCAGTTTATAGAAGAGCATATAGTATTTCATTATCTTAGGTCTTGAGGGATATCCCCTTCCACACGGTCTATTGAAGCAGTTATAAGCTTAATATAGTCTATGAAACTTTATACTAAATAATTTAAGGAAAGATTAACTCTATAAACACATCAATTACAGGTTGACATAAGCGTTAAACATAAAACAAAACATAAACGTTTAGCTAAATTATATAAAACTCTTAGTAAGTATTCTTAAAGGATCACTTAGATCGATAAGTATTGCTTTTCCAACTGTCGGAATTATTCCCATCATTTTCTGATAAGTACTTACATTTTGCCATGCACTACAGGATATTAATGAAGTATTTCTATATATTGCATAATCAAATACATGTATATGGCCTGTTATAAATACATCCGGTACATCATCTATAACAAGTAAATCTTCCCTTAATGGAAATATGGGTGTTTTTTGACCATATATTGGTGCTAAATGTCTCATTTTTAATATTCCCTTTAATGCTCTTGTAGGATTACTAAATGTTGCATTTGGTAGTGTCGTAAGTAAATCATCAAGACTTCTTCCATGTGATATTAAGAATAAAACACTGTGAATAGATACTAGTACAGGATCGCTTAGCATATGAATGTTTGATTTCTCATATAATTGCTCAGCATAATTTCTAAAAATTGGTGGTGCTGGAAGGGTTGGTCTGGTTGCATCATGATTTCCAGGTATCATTATAATTTCTATCCATTCAGGAATTTCATCTATTAGTTGAAAGGCCCTTTTATATTGTGCATATATATCCCTTATTTGCAGTTCTTTTTCTTGTTCAGGATATATTCCAATTCCATCTACTAAATCTCCAGCAAATATCACATACTTTATTCGGTCTGTTATTTCTCTTTGATTGTTATTTTCATTTTTAATCCAATTTAGCATTTTTTTGAAAGAAGCTTCTAGAAATAATTTGCTTCCTATGTGTGTATCACTAATTATTAATGCATATATTTTCTCTACACTTTTATTACATTTTCTATCTAATGGTATATCTGGGAGGGCTATATCTATTGCATAAAGCTTCTCATTCCATACTTTTCCTATAACACATACTATTGAATCGAGAGTTACATACTGCATCCTCATTTTTAAATCTTCAGAAGTTACTATTACCTTTATGTTTGCTTCTTCATCTTCAAGCTCAAATGTAACAATATTTCCCCTTTCCCTAATATCTGTAACTATTCCTATAACTCTAACTTCAGTTTGAGCTGTGTAAGCATCAGAAATCTTTATTGTTTGAATTCCATTTTTAACGTATATCTGCCTTATTTTTTGCAGCCTACTTCTGAAATACTTAACAAAATCATCAATACTATTTCTGCAAGCTATGTTGTTAGTTATACATTTCCTAACTTTAATATCTGAGTTGATTTCTTTTGCATATGGTCTTCTTAACTTTTTAGGTGTTACTTGTGTGGTTGTAACATTTACTTCACGTGAATATTTTTTTAAAAGCTCCAAAGTCAATATTACAGGAGGATTACCGTCTCTTTTAATATCAGTTATTATCTGTTCAACAGCCTCCAAGGGTTTCTCCAACTTAATTAGGAAATCTAAGGCTTCTGGTGCCAAACACATACCCTCCATAATGAATCTTTCAGTAATTTTTTCAATTTTCTCCGTCATGAACTCACCATAGCAATATAACTAATATTAAATTAGGTGAACTATAAAAATATCTAAACCTTATTAGAATGGAGCCGGGGTCGCCTAGTGGCTAGGGCGATGGCCTCGAGATCATTTCATAGTTCAGGGTTGAACTAGTAAGCCATTGGTCATTATGACCGCGTGGGTTCAAATCCCACCCCCGGCGCTAGTATTCTGAAAGTTTTCAGTTAACAATTAATGGTTCGTGAAATTTTTATACATATTTATCTTATGTTATCTCTTGTTATAATATTGAATTTGTAGTTTTCAAAGAATTTTAGAGTAATCTGAATAAACCATTAAGAAATTTGGGCGTCAACTTAAATAATAGAGTTTAGGCAGATTCACAGAGAACAAAGTATAAAAAGTTTCATGAATCATCATAACTAACTACTAATAAATTGGATACATCTTGAATTACTATAGTTAATTGAAAACTTATCTAAAGTCATAGTTCTACTTATTATTTACTATCATAAAGTGGGATTTCTTTAAAGCCTAATTTTTGGTACTCTCTAACAACTCTTGGTTGTCTACTATTTGTTATGGACCGGGCGGGATTTGAACCCGCGGCTTCGGGTCACAATACTGAACTCCCGCATGCCAAGCGGGCGCTCATTCCAAACTGAGCTACCGGCCCATCACTCAGCACCCCAAAATTCAACTCAGCCTAAATAGCTTTAAGCAAATAGTAGTATTTAAAGTTAATGATATCTAGCAAGGATACTGTTACTTTTAGATTTTTGAGGGACTTTGAGAAGTTATTCTTTGGAGGTGATATTAATAGGTAAGCTTCTCAAAGCCCTAAGAGATAAAGGAGTTTTCAGGCTTAATAAGGTTTCGCTTAAAAGAAGCTAAGGGCATGTATTCCCTACATGGCTGGGCTTAGCTATAGGGATATTGCTTACGTCTGTCGGGTTGTTGATGTGAGCCATGTATTGGTATGGCATTGGGTTCGTAGGATTGAAAGCGTAAAAATCGATGTGAATCCAATAGAGAGATGGTTTCGAACA
>Ga0105162_1000947_pt1 | contig 17498 bp, 23 predicted proteins | sample JNZ201metaG_FD_81532 | JGI IMG/M metagenome (GOLD analysis project Ga0105162, IMG submission 81532) | Hot spring microbial communities from Jinze hot spring, China to study Microbial Dark Matter (Phase II) - JNZ 20120812A | ecosystem: Environmental > Aquatic > Thermal springs > Hot (42-90C) >...
AAAAGGGGGTCACAATATTTTTCCAGAAAAATACACGAGATATGAAAAAGCCAGAATAATCGGCGCCCGAGCTCTTCAGATTTCCTTAGGTGCACCGATTTTGATCAACCCTCCAAAAGGAATAACAGATCCTGTGGAGATAGCTCTCTACGAATTCGAGCAAGGGGTTATACCCATAACGGTTATTAGAAGATTACCCGACGAGAGAATCCGCACATAAGCAGCAAACTAAAAAGTTAGACTCGTGATATTTTTTCTGAGATGGGGGTCCAGATTTCAGACATCGTCCCGGCAGATGAAGTACTCCTCGAGGAGCTTAGAGGGAAAACTATTGCTATAGATGCGATGAATTTTCTCTATCAATTTCTCTCAATAATCAGGCAGAGAGACGGAGAGCTTCTAAGAGACTCCAAGGGAAGAATAACCTCTCATCTCTCCGGACTTTTTTACAGAACAGCAAACTTCATCGAGCTTGGAATAAAACCGATTTATGTATTTGATGGTGCTCCACCAATTCTGAAACTCAAAACCGTTGAAGAGAGAAAAATGGCAAGAATTGATGCTGAAAGGGAATGGAAGAGAGCCCTTGAAGAAGGTCGGATAGAAGAGGCAAGAAAATTCGCACAGCGGGCGGGAAGGGTCGATGAAGAAATGATTAGGCAGGCAAAAACGTTGCTTGATTACATGGGCATACCTTGGGTTCAAGCTCCGGGCGAAGGTGAAGCTCAAGCAGCCCGGATAGTTCAAAGGGGAGATGCTTGGGCGGTTGGTAGTCAAGATTACGATGCTCTTCTGTTTGGGGCACCGAGACTCGTGAGAAATCTGGCAATAACCGGAAAGAGAAAGCTGCCTGGGAAGGATGTTTACATCGACGTAAAGCCTGAGATAGTAGAGCTTGAGAGAACTCTTAAAACATTGGGGATAACGAGAGAGCAACTTGTTGGAATAGGGATTTTAGTTGGAACTGATTACAATGAGGGAATAAAAGGCATAGGACCGAAAAAAGCACTTGCGCTCGTCAAGCAGTACGCTTCTTTAAGTGAACTTTTGCAAACCGAGTTTGCTGAGAAGTTTGAGGTAGATCCATTCAAGGTGGCTGAAATATTTCTCAAGCCGGAGGTTACAGACGACTACGAAATCAGAGAAAAAAAACCAAATCCAGATAAGATAAAAGAGTTCCTCTGCGAGGAGCATGACTTCTCGGAAGATCGAGTAGAAAAGGGTATAGAGAAAATCACAAAAGGTTTGGAGAAATCCACGCAAACTTCGTTAGAACGCTGGTTCTCATAGCCGTTCCTTCCATCCATATTCGCCTATTAGCGGGACAAACGCACATCCTCCATATTCTTCTGTTTTCAATTTTCCGTTTTTCTTTTCAAGAACTGTCCAAGTCTGAAACATCTCGTGTCTGCCTAGCGGAAGTCCCATTTTCCCGCCCTCTGCTAGTTGTTCTATGAGGGGACGTGGAGGCTCTGGAGCACAAGCCGTTACGAGTATTCTATCCCATGGAGCTTCCTTCGCGTAACCGAGAGTTCCATCACCGAGGACGATTGAAACATGAGCGTAACCTGTGCGTTTGAGGTTATCCTTCGCGAAATTGGCGAGTTCTGGTATTCTTTCGATGGAAACAACTCTCCCGTTTTTTCCAACGACCTCCGCCAGCAGAGCTGCGTTGTAACCTGAGCCCGCGCCTATTTCGAGCACTTTCTGGTTTGGCTTAAGGTCAAGCGTTTCCATCATTATCGCAATCATGCTTGGAGCGGAGATTGTCTGCCCGTACCCGATCGGTAATGGTTGATCGGAGTATGCGTATTCGCGCAGTTCTTCTGGCACGAATTCGTGTCTCGGAACTTTGCGGAAAGCCTCGATTATCTTTGGAGTCTTTAGATATCCAAGTGAGATGAGGGTTTTGACAAGTCTCTCCCTTTCGTTCTCAAAATCAAGCATTCAATAGTTAAATCTCCCTTCTCCTCTAAAAAATTTGAAGTCTGATGAAATGGATAATCCGCGCTAGAGGTCATCCAAACATTACGGCAAAACATCCAACAACGTTCATGTTGACGATGGAGAAGGAGATCGGTCCGCGTGCGGATTGTGTTGTTGGAGTGCAAGCTGAGACCGGGGCAGCTGGACTTGACCAAAATTTGAAGAAACTCTTGAAATCCGGAGCTACCGTCAAGCTCTTGATCTCCTGTGGGGGGGTTCGTGAGGAAGTCTTGGCTAAAGGGCATCCCTCCCTCTCTTTCGACCATCCAACCGATATCGTCGTCAGAAAAAGTTCGTACACATGCGGGCGGACCATTGCTATTTTGGCGGACAAGGGGGCAGCGGATTTTTCCAGAGAACTTGTCGAAAAACTGCAACATCCAAACGAAGTTTTGCTGACGATAGAAATCTTACTTTAGTTCCAGGATTTCTAAGAGGTCCTCTGGCAAAAGATAGGGAATACCATCGATTATGGGATACTTACGGCCACATTTCTTACAGATCAGATTATTTTTCCTCTTCTGCAGATCTCCCTTGCAAACGGGGCAAACGATTATCTCTAGAATTTTTCGATCCAATTTCACAAACTTACATCTCTCCTGGTTCAAATATCTTTTTTCCCAAATTTGTCTTCGTGAGGAATTTGACCGCCAGATATCCGGCAAGAGAGTAACCCATTCCCCCCACAATATCCTGCCAGTAGTGCTCACCTAGATATATCGTTGAGAATGTCAGAAGAATAAACACGATGACCCAAACTGCAAAAATTCTCCTTCCGTATGATCTGACAAAAAGAGTTGCTGAGAGAGAGTTTGCCACGTGTAGGCTGGGAAACGCTCCATAAGGATATGGGTTGGCGACCTCGCTTATGCCAAACATTTCGCGTCTGACATCTCTCACACCGTTTACTGCCATCCTCGGAGGTGCAACAGGAAACAACCACCAAGTTAGCATGGAGATCGACTGTACAAAAATAAAAACCGCCAAATATCTTTCTAGCCTTGGTGCATCCCTCTTCAGAAAAATGTAAATTCCGGTTCCGTATATCATCATAATGTATCCGAGAGAATAGACCAGAAGCATAAAGATGTCAAAGTAACGGGAGGATAGGCGATCTTGGAGAAAAAGGACATCTTCGCCGCCGAAAGAGTGCGGGTTGACTGGAGAAGGAAGCATTCGTGGGACGATTTCATAAATGGCGGTTGCTATGGCTAGAAGAAGCAGTAGCTTCAGGATTTTTCTCATGGAGGATACCTCAAAAACTTTGATGCTCGGAGTTTTAAGTTCTAGTGTAGATTTGCAGCTTGATGAAAAGCGGATACGTTGGGGAGATTTTCAGCTCCATACAAGGGGAAGGTCTATATGTTGGAAGAAGGCAGGTTTTCGTTAGGTTTGCCGGGTGTAATCTTTCATGCGTCTACTGTGACACCGTTAAGTTCAGAAAACCGGCGAAATATTGTAGGATAGAAAAAGCCGGAAAATCGGAAATCCGCAAAAATCCGATGAAATCGGTGGAAATTTTTGAGGAGGTGCTCAGACTTGCAACACCTGACATCCACTCCGTGTCCCTGACTGGCGGGGAGCCTCTTATGGCGGCAGAGCTGGCGGGAGAAGTTGCCAAACTCTGCAAGAAGGCCTCTTTGCCGGTTTATCTGGAAACCAACGGAAGTGTGCCTGAGGCAATGAAAAAAATCGTGAAGTTTATAGACTACGCCTCCATCGACGTAAAGTTGCCAGAACACAAATCTGTTAAACCTGGAGAATGGGAATCCCTCTTCAAAAAAGAACTCTCCTGTGTGAGGATCGCCAGAAAAAAAGCTGAAACTTTTGTGAAAATTGTGGTTCTGCCAAACACAAAAGAAACTACGATTTTTTCGGTTTGCAAAGAAATCGCAAATCTGGATGTTCCCGTGGTCATACAGCCGGTCACACCTGTTGGGGAAATCAAAGAATTTCCGAGAAGAGAATTCCTCTTGAAGCTGTCTGAGGCAGCCGCCCTCGCCGGGGTTAAAGATGTCGCTATAATTCCGCAGGTTCACAAGTTTATCGGCTTTCGCTGAGACTTTCGACTCTGATTAATAGCATGTCCTTCTCGGATCTGTTCGAAATTCTCACGGATACTCCTGCTGGAATAGGCATCATGTCTCTGCTTCTTATGAGCTGTTTTCTTTCGCCTACCTCTACTTCCCCGATTCCGTCAAGAACAAAATAAAGTTCTTCCCTGTCGCTCTTGCGCTCCATCGTACCCCCGCTCCGCAGAATGATTAAGGTGAGTAGAAATCCCTCGACCTGACGAGAAACACAAACCATCTTCTCAAGCCTTTCCGTTATCTCTCCCTCTCTGAATATCCTTACGTAACTCCTGTGCGAGATGTCATACCAGTCGCCGGTTATAAGGAAGCCCTTCACCTTCTCTCCGCGCTCGAGAAGATGCTGGATGAAGAAACCCGGAGCGTCTCGCTTTCCGCCAGCGCAGTATTCTTTCAAAATTGGGAGTGTGTGTCTGGGGAGAACGTACATGCCAGTCCCGACGTACTTGCTTAAGGGTGGAGAGACTTTTTCTTTGAAATCATGAATATAAAATGTTCTCGAGTGTGGTGGATACTTTTCGCAACCGTCAAAACGAACGGTCGCCATCTCCTCCGGACGTAAATCTGGATTTTCTCCTGCGTAATATATTCCGACGAGAGTCTCGCCGGTGAAACTCGACACGAATTCTCTCAGATCGGAAGAAAAATAGTTGTCCGCACAGAGAACTATGACGTCATCGTCTATTCCGAGCTCCGAGATAGCATTCGCCAGACCGGAAAGAGCTCCAGGTTTTTCCTCCTCTCTTGTGGCTTTTTCAACAACCACCCTCGGAAACTCCGTGAAAAAATGTTCAAATCTTTTGTTGACGGTGATTATGGGCTCTATCCCAATCGCTCTGAGTTTATCGACCAGATGACTTATCAACGTGTCCCCCTCGACGACGAGCAGGGGTTTTGGAAAAATATCTCCAAGAGGGCCCAGACGTCTGGCGAATCCGCCAGCTAGGATTATTGCTTCCATCTTCCCATATTTCGACGAAAGGTTTTATTTGCTTAACTTATAAACGTCCGAACAGCAACTTTTGGCTGGAGTCTACATGGTTCTGGAAAAACTCGGAAAGTCTCTCCAAGCAGCACTACAGAAGCTGTCTAGGAGCACATATGTGGATGAAAAGGCTGTTAAAGAGCTTGTAAAAGACATACAAAGGGCGCTTCTTCAGGCTGATGTTGACGTGAAGCTCGTTTTGGAGCTGACGAAAAAAATCGAGAAGAGAGCGCTGGAGGAGAAGATACCGCCTGGACTCAACAGAAGAGCTCATGTTGTGAAAATCGTTTTTGAGGAACTGTCGGAATTTCTCGGAAAGCCATCAAAATTCGAGCTGGAGCCCGGAAAGACAAAAATCGTGATGATGGTTGGACTCCAGGGTAGTGGTAAAACTACAACGGTTGCAAAGCTTGCCACCTACTTCAAAAAGAAGGGATATAGAGTTGGGGTTGTTTGCGCAGATACGTTCAGACCAGGGGCTTTGGAGCAGCTACTCCAGCTGTCCGAGAAAGGCGGATTTGAGGTCTTCGGTGACCCAGCGGAGAGGGATTCCGTGAAAATCGCAAGAAATGGAGTTGAACATTTCAAAAAGTCGGGTTGTGATTTGATCTTAGTTGACACGGCTGGGAGACACAAGAAAGAAAGTGAACTGATGGAGGAGATGAAAAGACTGGCGGAGGAGATAAAGCCTGACGAAGTTATGCTCGTGATAGACGGAACGATCGGCCAGCAGGCGAGGGCACAGGCAGAAGCATTTAACGCTGCAACCTCGATCGGCTCCATCTTCATTACAAAACTTGACGGGACGGCAAAGGGTGGTGGCGCGTTATCGGCAGTCGCGGCGACCGGGGCAACGATAAAGTTCATCGGGACTGGAGAGCACTTGGACGAAATCGAGCCTTACGAGCCCTCAAAGTTTTTGGCTAGACTTCTAGGAATGGGAGATCTGGAGACGTTGCTCAAGCGTATAGAGGAAATCGTTGAAAAAGAGAAGATAAAGTTTCCTGAAAAGAAAGAGCTGGCGGCCGGCAAGCTCACGCTACGAGATGTCTATCAACAGCTTGAAGCGTTGGAGAAAACCGGTCCGCTAAGGAAAGTCATGCAGATGCTTCCGGGGTTTGGGTCTTCGATACCGGAGGAGCAGTTTAGAGTTGGAGAAGAAAAACTCAAGAAATTCAAGGTTATCATGCAGTCGATGACGAGGGAGGAACTGGAAAACCCGAGAATCATAAATGCTTCGAGGATAAGGAGAATTGCACGTGGGTCTGGGACATCTGAAGCAGATGTCAAGGAACTTTTAAAGCAGTATGAGATGATGCAGAAGATGCTCAAGACCTTTGCGAAAGGCAGAATTCCGAAAACCGGACCATGGGCAAAACTTTTGAAGAATCTTGAGGGTTAAATAAGACCGCACGATAGGATAAAAGGGAGGATTTGAGATGCCACGCAGATCAAGGGGTTTGAGAAGCAAGGGGAGGGGCATATTCACGAAGAAGCCCAGAATGCGGGGGAAGTTTTCCGTGGTAGAAGCCACTCGAGAGCTCCCGCTCGGATGTAAAGTAAGCATTCTGATAAATCCTACCATTGTGAAGGGACAACCGCACCACCGCTACCACGGTAGGGTGGGTATAATAAGAGAAAAGAGAGGAAGAGCATATATAGTGGAAGTGAGGGATGGGGGGAAGATAAAGAAATTAGTCGTGGGGCGCGAACATCTGAGGATGGTGGCGTGATGATCGGGAAGAGGATAATTAGGGAGACTCCTATAACCATTGCGGAGGCTTTGGAGATTTTGGAGGGTGAGGGAGACCGGCTCGAGGCCTCCCAGAGGATGGCCCGTGACTATGCGCAGAAGTTTGCAAAAATAGATGGGAAAACGGCTCGACAGATAAAAGAGGAGCTTTTGAAGCTGGGTAAACTTTCCGAACGCCAAATCGTGATGCTCATCAATTTGATGCCAAAGCGAAAAGAGGAAATCGAACTTCTCTTCGCAAAAGAGCGAGTCAGGCTGGAAGACCAGGACTACGAGACAATTCTTCAAACACTAAGGAGATTTTCTGAGTAAGCGGTAGCAAAAGAGGGTGATACCTTATGATTGACAAAAAATATGAGGATAGAGGGATAGTGCTGGATTTCCTTCCACATGGTAGCCCGAAAGACCCAAGGCCTGTGCACCTGAGGGAGCCGATTGCGCAGATAATCGGTGACACATTTTTTACCCTGCTGGAGGTGGTTCCGTTCAAGGGCGTAACTCTTCAGCTGCAAGAGGTCGTAAACATTGGAAAAGAAGGCAGAGACAAAATCGAGAGAATAAAAAGAAGAATAGGTTATGAAGATTTGACTTCGGTTGCGAGGGGAGAACTTCCGACGGCGATAAGGAAGATAGTCACGAAAAATCCACAGCGGTTTCTAGATTTCTTCAACAAAGCTGGACCTATAACTTCCAGATTTCACGCTCTGGAACTCATTCCCGGAATAGGCAAGAAGTTGATGTGGACGATTCTCCAGGAAAGGGAGAAACAACCTTTTCAGAGTTTTGAGGATCTCGAGAATAGGATTAAAGGAATACAAAATCCCATAGAGATGATAGTTAAAAGGGTAGAGCTGGAGCTGCAAGGTGGCGAAAAGTATCTTCTTTTTGTGAGAGGATCCCCTAAAAGGGAGACTTCCTCTTTTGCCTAGCCAAAGAAATCATATAGCTGAAAAGTGCGAAAACTGGCAAAATCTCGAGCCTTCCAACCAACATCTGAATTGTGAGGGAAATTTTGCCAGCGATATGCATGCTTGCCGAGGTTATTCCGACCGAGAGTCCAACATTTCCTTGAGCTGACGCGGACTCAAAGATCGAATCCAGCGGGGGATTGCCAAGATACATTAGAACTCCGGCTCCTATGAACATCACTAAAATGTAGATGAAAATGTAGATCAGAATCTCCATTATTTCCTTCTCGGTGTATGTGTATCCTGCCAGCTTGACGGGAACTACTGCTCTATCGGGCAGAAAACTCTTCTTGAGCATCCACTGAAGCGTTTTCCCTAAAAGGATGATCCTCATGAGTTTTATCGCACTGGAGGTCGAGCCGTAGCTACCGCCGATCATCATCAAGATTATTAGGAGAACTTTGGCTCCTTCGCCCCATTCTCGGATGTTTGCCGTGGAGAAGCCGGTGCCGGTCAGGGCTGAGGTGGTCTGAAAAAGGGAGTCAGTCCATCCGACGGCTTTTGCGAGAAGAAGAGTGGAAACCGCGATTATTATCAGCATGGACCTTGCCTCTATGTTCCCGAAGAATTCCCGGATATCCAAGCGTTTTCTGAAAACCCTATCATGGACGGTAAAGTTTGTTGCTCCCCATATCATAACGATTAGGATGACTAGTTTGACTGACAATCCATAAGCCGCGAAAGAGTTGTTCTTCACGGAAAATCCTCCAGTAGCGATTGCTGTCATCGCATGATTGACGGCTTCGAAAAGTGAAGAGTTCGGCCAAGAGGCAAAGTAAAATAGAATTACTCCCAAAACTGTGAGAATCGTATAAATCTTCCAGAGGGCTCTCGCGGTTTCCCTTATGTTGGGCATTATCAGAACAGGGTGAGCCTCGGCGAGATACATCTTTCTGTGAGCTCGACCGAAACCTAAGGCCGCTGTGAGGAAGAGAACCATCACCCCCAGACCGCCGACCCATTGAGTTAAGCTCCTCCACAGAAGTAATGTTCGCTCTATGTTTTCCACATCCTTTATCATTGTGAGACCTGTTGCGGTAAGGCCCGACATGCTCTCAAAGTATGCGTCGACAGGAGACATGCGAAGTGTTGTGATGAACGGAATTGAAGCGAAAAACGAAAACACAATCCAGACTATTGCTGTCAAAACCATTGTTTCTCCGAGGGTCATCTCTTCTTCAGGCTTTGATTTCCTCTTTATCAAAAATCCGAGGAAAAAACAAGAAAGAGATGTTAAAATGAATGAAGGCATAACCCAGAATTCGTTGAGAAATGGAGCAACGAATGCTGGAGCAAGCATCACAACGGCGATAATCCACATAATTTGGCCTAAAAAGTATATCATGACATTCACCGAGCCAAATTATAGTTTATGCGTCATTTTTTAAAGACTGGTGACTAGAATTTTTGGTGAAAGAAATGGAGGATACTTTAAAAGCAATAAACGAAATCACTACCTTTCTTCAACAGTTGCCTTCGAAGCTAAAGAAAAAAGAGGTCGATGCTTTTGTCGAGGTGCTCATTGGGGCTAGAAGGGTTTTCGTTGCGGGAGCTGGGCGCTCCGGACTCGTAGCCAAAGCATTTGCTACGAGATTGATGCACTTGGATCTGGATGTCTACGTGGTTGGGGAAACGATTACTCCGGCGATAAGGCCTGGGGACATCTTGATCGCCATATCTGGTTCTGGTGAAACCGATCTGATCATAGAATCGGCAAAAATTGCGAAAAGAATAGGGGCGAAGATAATCGCTATAACATCCTATCCGAATTCAAGTTTAGCCAAGACTGCTGACCTCGTCGTGACGGTTCCTGGGAGAACGAAGGTTGCAAAGACGACAAGGTTTATGAGAAGGGAGCTGGCTGGAGAGCATGCATCACTTGCGCCGCTCGGCACTCTCTTTGAAATCGGAACCATGGTTTTCTTAGATTCGATCATTGCGACGTTGATGAAGCGGCTGGGGAAGAAGGAAGAGGATCTAAAAGCAAAACATGCGACGATAGAGTGAATCAAGAAGAAATAATTCGGCGAATCAAAGAAAGCCAGGCGGAGAAGTAGCCCTTCTCTCGCTCGGATATGAATGGTTTTGATATGTGCTCTTCCAGGTCTTTCTCGAGTCTTTTAAGGAATTCTAAATCTGGCTTGTTTTCCAGAAGTTTCCAAACTGCGGAAAAAGTTTGATTTCCTTCTATGGCTGCGAGCATTCCTTCAAGAGCATGTAGTATTCCCCTTTCAAACTCGCTGTTAACCTTGGCCAATTTTTCTTCTAGGACAGCACGAGCTTGCTTCAAATCTCTCTTCTTCAGTGTGGAGAGAAAGATACCTATGTCTGTGTCATCCATCAAGCCTGAATATGTTGTGTGTCGAGCTTCTTCTGTCATCTTATAGTCTCCAGTATGCTGAGAGCACTCCAGAGTTGAGTCCTCGCGTGTACCGGCATGTTTGGATCTTCGCTTATTTCCTCGAGGAGGATTCTTGCTGAGGCGGCCCGAACGGTTTGATCCTGTTTTTCATCGAGAAGGATGTTCTTGGCCTCATTTGCCGTTCTTCTTATATTGCGGGGTACGCTCATGTCTTCGCTTATTCTCGTCATTATTTCAACAACCTGCTTTATTTTATCCTCGAACGTCATGGTTTATCACCTGCTAGTAGACTTTTAGGTTTGCTGCTCATAAGGATTTTTCGGATGAAGGATATAAAGGAAGAGCAAGTCACAAAGATTGCTGAATTTCTCCTGGCCGGAGGAAAGATGTTGGGAATACACTGCGGAAAATGTGGAAGCCCTCTTTTCGAGAAAGAGAGTAAAATCGTTTGCCCGCTCTGTGGAGAGATAGCCGGACGGAAGGAAGAGACTGCGCCAAAGGCGATGGAAAAGGTCAAGAATGTTTTGGAGAAGAAACTTGTGGAGTTGGCGGAAGAACTGGAAAAGGAGAGCGATCGGGAAAAGATTATGGGAATTCTCGATAGAATAAAATCCATCCTTGAGACCTTAGAGCGTCTCGGGAGATAGAGAAATGCTGGAGTTTCTAAGGATTGTCGCCGGCGGTGTTATCATAGGTGTGATAACAGGAAGAATTTTAGCCGAAAATCCCACGCACGTAAACAGACTTAGACCGAGCGTTTGGAAGAAAAAATTACAGCAGATGGGCAAAAAGAAACTGGTTGGACTACTCGGTTGGTCTGCTCTAACTGTTTTCCTGTGTTTTATCGTTACGGGAATCGTTGGAGGACTACTTGAAAACGCAAACATAAGAGTGGTTAGACCGGAGGCAGATTTGACGAGAAGGATTGCTGAAGTTTCAAAGATCATGTTTTTACTTTTTGCGATTCTCTTTCCGATCTTGGAGGAATGGGTCTTCAGAGGGATCTTCATCGATGAGCTGCTGAGGCTAGGAGTATCGAAGTTTGAAGCCGTCTTCGTTCCGGCTCTAACCTTCGCAACCTTCCACCTTTCGAACCCCGGAACGGAACCTGCGATAATTCTACTTCTGCTTCCGGCCGGTCTGCTGCTTGGAGTATGTTATCTAAAGGCCGGTCTTTCCGGGAGCATAATCGCACACTCGTCCTACAATTTTCTCATCTTTGTGCTGAATTATTTGTAGAAGCATAACTCGCTTAATTTTGCTCCAAAAAATTAAATGAGGGAAATAATGAGACATGCTTTTCTTGTCGCGTACGAGGGGAGTAACTACTACGGGTTCGTTAGGCAGCCGGGAGGAGTGCCGACTGTCGAGAGTGTTTTGCTGGGAGCGCTGAAGGATTGCGGGATCTTCACGAATCTCAAGGAGAGCAGATATCAGATAGCGGCTAGAACGGACAGGGGTGTTGGGGCGCTTGCACAAGTTTTAGCGATGAACACCCTCAAGACCCCCGAAGTGGAGGAGATCAATTCAAGGCTTCCGGAGGATGTTGTAGTGCTCGGCGTTGGTGTTGCGGATAAGGATTTCAACCCGAGAAGAGATGTCGTCGCAAAACATTACAAATACGTGTGCGAAGTACCGGAAAACTTCAACGTGGAGATTGCGAAGGAGGCTGCCTCGATGCTTGTCGGTAAACACGATTTCAGATTTTTCTGCGCAAGGGAAAAGGGGAAGACGACAGAAGGGAAAATCCTGCTCGCGAGAGTTGATGTGGGAAAGCATCTCACGTTCGATTTCGTTGCGCCGGCCTTTCTCAGGCAGCAGGTCAGGAGAATGGTTCAGGCTTTGCTTGAGGTCGGAATCGGAGTGATCGACCTGGAATATTTTTCAGATGCTTTAAACGGAAAGGTTACTAGATCTTTCAGGCCTGCTCCGCCCGAAGGGCTCTTTCTGGCAAATATCACCTATCGTAGACTTCTTATCCCGAGGGATGAGAAAGCGGTCGAGAGGTTTGTCTCATTTCTGCGCAAGAAAGGAGATCTCCGAGCACACGCAATGATCGAAGTTCTTTCAGGACTCACCTAATTTCTATTCTCTCTCCCTTCTCCTCCTCTTTCAGCCGCTTTAGGGTTACCTCGAGTATCCCGTCGGAGTATGTCGCATCAGCGCTCTTCGGATCGACCTTTGCCGGAAGGTCTATTTCCTTGTAGTATTTTCTTTCGGGCTTGTCGACCGAAATCGTTAGTTTGCTCTCTGTTGCGTAAAGTTCTATGTCTTCTCTCTTTACTCCGGGAAGTTCTGCCGTTACTTTAACGAACTTTGGTGTGGTTACGACATCGACGATGGGCTCTCTCACTTCGCTGGGCGCGAGGAAAGGACCTTCCGGTTTAACATTTCCGAATGTCCGGATCTTTGGCACGCCGTCTGGGCCGATCGTCATCGAATATCCATAGACGATGGGTCCGAAGGTTCTGATTCTCGTGCCGTCCGGGAGCTCCTTTTCTCTGAAGAGTTCTTTTGGTGCTCTCGCTGAAATTTCTTTGAAAATGTTCTCGAACATCCTATCCATCTCCCTCATGAAACGTCTGAAGTATCTCGGCCAAGGCCATTCATCGTCTTCCCAGAATTCCACATTTCTCACCCGATTAGTTTTGTCGAATGGGAAGTCTATTAATCTTTTTGCGGTATTAGATTAAGATGGCGGCCGTGGTCTAGCCTGGTCAGGACTTGGGCCCTCCAAGCCCACGACGCGGGTTCGAATCCCGCCGGCCGCACCTCTCCGATTGCTTGAATTCCCCAAAGCCGTTTCTTCTCACAATCTCTGAAAACGGTCAGATGACAAATAAAACCAGAGGTGAGAAAACCGTAAACAACCCCCTAGTCCAGACCATAAAGGTTGATTGGGCGATTTTGGAAAACCTGTTCCTTTTCTCAAACGTTGGTGGTTGCCTATCATTTGGAGCTCAGCCACTTCTTTATCTCCTCTACCTCCGGAACCCTCCCGGCCACTTTCAGCTTTCCGTCCACCAACACAGCTGGACTATCCGTGATTCCCCTTCTCAGCATTTCCGCTGGGTCGTAGATATGCGTTATTTCTGCTTTGATTCCCAGCTCCTTCACCGCCTTTCTGCAATTTTCCTCTGTTTTCTTACACCTTGGGCATCCAGCTCCGAAGATTTCAATTTTCATCATTCTTTTCTCTATCCCTCCGGGTTAATATAAGAATCTATCCTCCGGTTAATATAAGAAAAGTGAAGCCTGCTACAGTGGCCCATAGGATCGCTAACAGAGCGTAAGTTATCACGGTCTTCCATCCCACTATCCTTGAGACCCCTATCATAGAAGGTATTGAGGACATGGGAGCACCGAGGAGGAAGGCGAGGGCAGCGCTTGGGGACATCCCAGAGTCCAGCAGAGCCTTCACGAAAAACACTTCCACAAGTGTTGGAGTATAAAGTGGAACCCCAATCATAGCCCCAAGGATTATGCCTAAAGATCCTGTTAAGTAAGTTCCTGCCACCTCTTTGGGAAGATATGCGTCTATGAAGCTTACCACCGCTACTCCGACAAGCAGGTAGGGGAGGATCATTCTCACAAGAGCGTGTGCATCATGCAATGAGGCCACAGATTTTTCACAAAAGCTTCTTTTTACGGCTTCCTCGGCTTTTGTGGTGGAAATCCCCGCGAACTTCTCCTCCACTTTCTTGGCCCAGCCCGTTCTGGACGTTATCAGGCCGATGAGGATGGCTCCAACAAAAGCTGAGGTGAAGCGAGCTCCAGCCATGACGGGTGAAATGATCTCAGAAGTGAACAGAATGGCCAGAAAGTTTCCGGCTGGAGCCATCAAGAGAAAGGTCAAAGCTGGCCCAATGCCCGCTCCGGCTGCCATTATGCCTCCGAAGATTGGAATCATGGCACAGGAGCATACGGCTAGGACTGGGGCGAAGAAGGCGGCAAGAACGTAAGACCTAAGGCTTTTGCTGGAGAGATAGCTCTTCATTTTTTCTCTTGGAACGAAAGCCTCTATCATGCCTCCAAGCATGAAGGCGAAGAGGAAGGCTCCCCACGCTCTCGTTAGATAACTGGCGAGATATACGAATGGGATGAGAATGGGGTGATACGATCTGAGGTCTCCGTACTTGTAGGAAGGCACGAGCGGATGTCCCACAACTCTGTGATAAACTATGGTGAAGAGACCGAATAGGAGGAGGAACCAAGCGAGCGTGGCTAGAAGGGTCTTACGGTTGGGAACTCTCATGGAACGTCTGAAGTATCTCGGCCAAGGCCATTCATCGTCTTCCCAGAATTCCACATTACTCACCCCGATTAGTTTTGTCGAATGGGAAGTCTATTAATCTTTTTGCGGTATTAGACTTCCTGATATTATTTGGTGAGTTAGTGCTTACACTCGTTATCTACGACATAAGCTCGGATGACATCAGAACAAAGCTCGCCAACCGTCTCTTCGACTATGGTCTTCAGAGAATCCAATATAGTGCTTTCAAGGGGGAACTGAACGCTCACGATAGAGAGGTTCTAGTAAAAGAACTCCCGAAATTTGTGGAAGGAGAAAGAGACTCGATCTATGTAATCCCCTTGTGTGAGCGCTGCGCGAGACTTTGTAGAATCGTTTCTGAAAAACCTATCCCTTCTCTAGCAGAGGAAGACAGAGTAAAGCTTGTGTGAAAAACAAAAAAAACCTGGAAGGCGAGCTTTATAGGGAGGAAAGAGGTGGTATTCTTCCTCTCTGCCCAAGAGCACAAACTCCTCCTAAACCGAGTCCTCCCTCTGGCGAGAGAGGTAGGAGTAACACCAGAGCTTAGAGGGTGGAACTGGTGGAAGGAACCGCTGAAGCCATACTACTCGGAGTGCATCTCTATGTTTTCCGTCTGCGGCCGGTTCTGCCCCACGGCGAGAGATGTGTATTTAATGTACGTGGAAAGAAAGCAGGGAAAACTCACGCATGAGATATTGCTGGGAGCTATGGCACACAATCTGCTGGAATACTTGTTTGGGTATTGCAGACAGGGAAAATTTGATATAAGCTTTCATGAATGGTGGAAGGGAGAGCTGGAAAAAAGAGGAAAGTTGGAAAATGTTGATGTTCTTCGCTCCTGCTTGGAACCCCTCTGGGAGTTGGTACTAAGCCAAGCGAGGGCTGCTTATCTGGAAACAAAGACTGCTCATCCTTACGCCGACGAACCTCATGCGCTGGCAGTGGCTCTTCCCTTCCTGGTGGAGCACAAGCTCGACGGAAGGCTGCTAGGACTGAGCGGCACGTTGAGCGTTGACTGTTATGATTATTTGCGCCACATCATCTTTGACGTGAAAGTTGGAGGACCTCCACGAGACTTTTATCGACTGTATCCCACTGGCTATGCTTTGGTTTTTGAGAGCCTTTACGAGGTTCCAGTGGACGTGGGGTGCTCCATCCATGTGAGCTTCAGAAACGGGAGAGTTGTGGTGAGTCGAGATATCTTTTTCATCAATGATGATCTTCGGAACTGGTGGGTTGAGGAGAGAGATCGTAAGCTGGAGCTTGTGGCTCAGAAGAAGGATCCGGGTAAAGCCAAAGAATGTCCCTCTAGCTGTATGTTCTTGGAGGTCTGTGAATGAGGTTGGTGATCGACGGATTTGGGAAGTTCTTGGGAAGGAAGGGGGAAACCATCGTGGTGAAAGAGGATAGAAAGATTGTGGCACGTCTTCAGCCACAAGAGCTAGAGCAGGTAATCATCTCTGGGAAAGGGACGATTAGCACGGATGCCCTTAGGTTGCTAGCGGAGCATGGGGTGGACGTGTTGATCGTGGACTTTAGAGGAGAAATACTGGCAATCCTTATGCCTCCTATGATGAGAACCGTAAGCACTAGAAGAGAGCAATATTTGGCATACAAAGATAAAAGGGGAGTAAAAATTGCCAAAGAGTTCGTGAAAGCAAAGATCAAAAACCAGAAGGCAATTCTTTACACCCTAGCAAAGAGAAGAGTCGATACACAACCGGAACTGGCTGAGAAACTCTATTCGGCTGCAAAGGAATTAGAAGAACTCTCTGAGAAGGTGAGAGTGATAGAAGGGAAAAATATCGAAGAAGTGAGAGAAATTCTTTTTAATCTCGAGGGAAGAGCGGCCCAACATTATTGGGAAGCCGTTGGAGGATTGCTTCGTGATTTGGGCTTTAAGGAAAGAAGCGGAAGATATGCAACCGATCCGGTTAACTCTATGTTAAACTATGGCTACGGCATTCTTATGGGGGAGATTTGGAGAGCAGTTCACTATGCGGGCTTGGACCCTTATGGCGGATTTCTACACGCGGATAAACCTGGAAAACCGAGCCTAGTTCTGGATCTGATGGAAGAATTTAGACCTCACGTAGTAGACAGATTTGTGATTAAGCTTGTTACCAGGAAAATTGTTTCTCCTGAGGATTTCGAAATAGTGGACGGAGTTTGCCAGATGAAAGAGAACACACGTCGATTGTTCCTTCAGGAATTTCTTTCAGATTTGAGTTCCAATGTGAGATTAGAGGAAAACAAGTCAAGCTGGAGTAATGTTATGCTCCACCAAGCCAGACAGCTTGCAAAGTTTCTCAGAGGAGAAAGGACGACTTATGACGGCTTCATCCAGTATTGGTGAGTTTACAGTACTTGAGGTTTTCATGTATACCTATTGTCCCAGAGAATTCTATTTTTATAGGAAACTGGGGCTTCCCCCTCCTCCGCTGAAAAAAATGAGTTTCGCCAAGGAACAACACGAAAGAGAAGAAATTAGAAGCGAACAAAGAAGGACGGTGTATGGGATTCCAAAAGAAGAAATATCAAAGATTATGCACGATTTGGCGGTTGAGGATAAGGAACTCGGTTTGTATGGTAAAGTAGATACTGTTCTAGAGCTTGTTTCAGGCGAGCTTATTCCGGTGGAAGTCAAATACTCCGATCTCGCTTACGTTTCTAGGGCTTGGAGAAAACAGATGATAGCATATGCCGTTTTACTCGAGAAATCCTTTGGAAAAAGAATCTCTAAGGGTTTGATTTATCTTTTGCCTTCTAAACGCTCTTTTTGGGTAAAAATATTACACGAAGACAAAATGGAACTTAGTAAAGATTTAGAACGCATGCGTGAGATCATTACTTCTGATTCCATTCCTAGACCTGTTGATTCGGCGAAATGCAGATACTGTGAGTTTAAGCGTTACTGTAGAAGGATTTGAAATAAGCCTTCAACGTGCCCACGCATATTCTTTGCGTGGAAACCATTTGCCTTGTTCCGCCGTCGTATGTTGCCACAACGCCTTCAACGTGCCCACGCATATTCTTTGCGTGGAAACCCACTCCAGGCTCGGGAAATAATACGTCGTGAAG
>Ga0105162_1000949_pt1 | contig 17483 bp, 15 predicted proteins | sample JNZ201metaG_FD_81532 | JGI IMG/M metagenome (GOLD analysis project Ga0105162, IMG submission 81532) | Hot spring microbial communities from Jinze hot spring, China to study Microbial Dark Matter (Phase II) - JNZ 20120812A | ecosystem: Environmental > Aquatic > Thermal springs > Hot (42-90C) >...
ATAGACGTCTATGTATCAACTAGCAGTGCTGGTGGAGGTCTCCAGATGCTTGTAGCTGGTGTTGTCAAGAGTATTACCGCTGAAAGCGCTCAGAGAGCTGCTTTAGGTGCTGGAGCCATAGTGATGGACGTTCTATCGGTAGACGATGGTAGAGAAATACATGAGAAAATAAACACCTTGAGGTTTCTGAGACCAGACATGATACTTCTAGCTGGTGGAACTGATGGAGGTGACAAGACCCACGTTCTGGAGATGAGTGAAGTGATAGCTGTAGCTAAGCCTAGGCCGAGATTCGGGGCTACGTTTAGGCTCCCAGTGGTGTACGCTGGAAATAAGGACGCTAGAGAAGATATAAAGCGGATACTATCGGACGACTTCTTCGATGTCAGGATCGTAGATAACATCAGGCCCCAGATAGAAGTAGAGAAAGTAGAGCCTGCGAGAAACGCTATTCTAGAGCTCTTCATGGAGCACGTTATGGCTCACGCACCCGGTTACGAAAAGCTGATGAAGCTCGTTTCAACAGACATTATGCCGACGCCAGCTGCCGAAGGGCTCATGATAAGAACTTTCGCAGAGATGAAGAAGGTCAACGTCATAGGGGTAGGTATGGGTGGTGCGACAACGAACGTTTATTCAGTCTTCGACGGGAGGTTTCTGAGAACCGTCAGCGCTAACCTCGGGATGAGCTATAGCATAGGAAACGTACTGAAAGAAGCCGGTCTAGAGAATGTTAAGCGCTGGATACCACTCGACCTCACAGACGATGAGATAATGGGTATAGTCTACAACAAGATGATCAGACCTACAACTATACCTATGTCCTTAGAGGACCTCGTAGTCGAGCACGCTGTAGCCCGCGAAAGCATAAGAATGGCTTTCAACCACCACAAGTACTTGGCTAGAGAGCTCAAGGGAGTTAAGAGGGAGAGAACTATATCCGATATATTTGAGGAAGTTAAAGCCGAGGAGACCTATATAGACTTGAGGAGAGTAGACTACATCATAGGCACCGGGGGTCTCCTCTCTAGAGCTCCAAGGAGGGCTCAATCTATGATTATACTCGCAGATGCCTTCCAACCGATAGGGTTTACGTACATAATGCAAGACAGCGTATTCATGATACCTCACTTGGGAGTGCTCTCGAAGATATATAGAGAGATAGCGCTCGAGATATTCGAGAAGGAGTGCCTCGTACCACTCGGTACTTTAGTAGCTGCTGCAGGTGTCGGATCTCTCGGTGAGAAAGTTGCGGATATCACCATAGAGTATTCTGAGCAAGAGAAAGAGCGGGTAGAGCTAACTTTTGGGAGCGTAGTGAGAATACCTATACCTCAGTATAAAGAGGTAGTTGTAACCGTAGAGCCGACTAAGAAGTTCGACTTCGGGCAGGGATACGGCAGAAGAGTTAGGAAGAGAGTACGCGGTGGAGTTGTAGGAGTAGTAATTGATGGAAGAGGTAGACCGCTTTACGTACCGCAGGATCCAAGAGAGAGGAGGAAACTACTGGTCTCGTGGTTTAAGGCCCTCGAGCTTTACCCAGGAGACTTCCTCACTAAGCTAAGTTAGGTGTTAGCAGTGAGTGAGGAAAGCTTTGCGTATACCCCTGGTCTTGCTGTTACACCGCTCACCTACATAACCAGGGAGAGAGCTCTGCCGATTAGAGGGGAAACCCTAGTAAACCAAGGAGAAAAAGTTGACTTTGAGACGATCGTCGGCAGGTGTTACCTGGAGGGACCTCCGTACATAGTTAAGGTAGCAGAGCTTTTGGGAGTAGAACCCGAAGAAGTAGTTAGGTACTTGAGAGTTAAAGTAGGAGACACTGTTTCTAAGGGCACTAATCTCGCCAGTTACACGGCCTTCCTAGGTCTTCTGAAAAAATCTGTCGAATCACCAGTTGAAGGCGTTGTTGAGGGATTCAGTGAGATCACGGGACATCTCACTATAAGGGCTCCTCCACGCGTAATAGAGTTGAGAGCATATATCCGTGGAACAGTTCTAAAGGTAGTTCCAGGCGAATCTGTTACGATCGGGACTCCGGCAGCATTCATTCAGGGAATCATAGGGTTCGGTGGAGAGAGGCATGGAGTTATAGAGCTCGTCTCCTCTAGTAACCAGGACGTAGTGGGTCCAGACCAAATAGGTGAACACCACGCTGGTAAGATAATTGTTGGAGGATCTCTCATAACTTACGAAGCACTCGAAAAAGCTAGAAAAGTCGGTGTTGCCGGTATAGTGGTTGGGGGTGCTAAGATCACTGACTTAGAGAAAGTCTTAGGTTATAGAATTGGGGTAGCTATTACAGGAAGGGAAAATATAGGATTCACGCTAGTTCTCACGGAAGGCTTCGGAAAGCTACCTATGTCTAAAAGAGCGTTCGATATATTTAAGGAAAACGAAGGGAGAGAGGCAGCGATCAACGGGGCTACGCAGGTTAGAGCCGGCGTAATAAGACCGGAGGTAATAATTCCTAGAGACGAAGAGAGCTTCGCAGGTGCTTTAGAGCCCCTGGGTGAGGGTAAGATGAGGGTTGGTAGCACTGTTAGAATCATAAGGTACCCATATTTCGGTGAGATAGGAACCGTTATCGAGCTTCCAGTGGAGCTACACAAAATCGAGACAGAGTCCCCAGTGAGAGTGGTTAGAGTGCGTCTCCAAGACGGAAGGGAAGTGCTTATTCCTCGAGCTAACGTTGAAATAATTAGTGAGTAAGTAGTTTTCTTAGTTCTTCAACAGCTTTCTTAACGGACTGTCTATCTTTAGCACTAACTTCGATCGTGTCTCCATCTACTATATCTACGATTAGTACTTCCTCCTTGGTAGCTAGTGTAACTCCCAGCATTATTAGCGTGAGTACTGTATGAAAGGGGTCCTGCGTGTAAAGTGAAACAGCTGCCATAGCTATAACGAGAGCAACGAGAATTCTGCTGTATTTCCTCAGAGTACCTACTCTACGTATAGAAGAAGTAGGTACTCTGTCTCTTCCAGTAAAGCTGACTAGGACTAAATCTCCACTTTCAACTTCTACTCGCAGTACTTTAACTCTCCTATAAGGCATTTAAATCATCTTCTGAGGACGACAAACCCCTCCTTCATAACGAAGACCACATTCCTTAGAGTCTCAATGTCTGTTTCAGGGTCTCCCAACACGCCCACTAAGTCTGCTACCATGCCCTTATCGACTACGCCTACATTACTTAATCCCAAGCACTCCGCAGCGTTTTTAGTTGATGCAGTAAGTGCGTCAACAGGATTCATGCCGTACTTTACCATGACTATAGGTTCGTCTGCGTGACTACCGAAAGCCCTAAGTGGGGGACCGTAGTAGTCTGTTCCAGTAGCTATCTTTACTCCAGCTCTATAAGCCGCTCTAAAGCTTTGTGGCATGTACTCGATGCACTCCTCCTGCTTCTTCAGCCTCCACTCGGGGATCCCTGGAGGAGGGTTTTCCAGAGTCTTTCTGTAGACCTCTACGAGGCATAGGGTCGGTACGTAGCAAACTCCTCGCTCCTTCATGAGCTCTATAGACTCCTCATCTAGGAAGTAGCCGTGCTCGATAGTGTCGACACCTCCTAAGATAGCTATCTTAACGCCTTCAGCCCCTTGAGCGTGTGAAGCGACCTTCTTACCGACTCTATGAGCTTCTTCAGCAACAGCTTTAACTTCTTCTACACTCATCTGTGGGTGCCTAGGGTCGTCTTTTTCGGACCCCACGCCACCTGATGTCATGACCTTGATGAAGTCCGCTCCGTCTCTAAGTGCTATTCTAGCAGCTTTCCTGCACTCCCAGGGACCATCGCACAGTAGGGCGGAGCCCCTCTTAATAACGTCTTCGAGTGGCATGTAGTGTGTGTCACAGTGCCCACCAGTCTGACATATAGGTCTTCCGGAAGCTAGGATGCGGGGACCAGGAACGGTCCCCTCAGCTATGGCTCTCCTTAGAGATAAGGCTATGGTTCCACCGCAGTCTCTTAGAGTAGTGAAGCCAGATAGCAGAGCCTTCTGAGCATCTTGAGCAGCTCTAAGTACTCTAAGGTCTTGTGGAACTACAGCTATTTCCGCCGGATTATAGGTTCTCAACCCCGTGAAGTGTACGTGAGCATCTACGAGACCAGGCAGAAGGGTGACACCCTTCAGCTCTATCACCTTAGACTGTTCCCCGACGTCAACTGAGCCCCTAGTTGTTATATCCACTATGCGCTTTCCCTCTACGACAACTGCTGGCTTGCTTAGAAAGTTTCCCTTACCATCGAATAACCTGTCGGGTAATAAGACATACCTCTCGTGATTTACCAAACCTAACACCACTATGAGTACTCCTCCTTAGCTATATATAGTCGTACGTATTCTTGAGGTCTAGTGAACATCTCAAAGCTACTTCTGTTTACACGTTATTCTCTCTGATGAAGCCTTCCTCAGCCTGTTCATTATCGCTAGACCGATCCCTCTTTCTTCTACACTCTCAGATATAGCTATAGAGACTCTCCCGTATTTGTCCAGGATTCGTAGAGTACTAAACAGGTTCTTAGCTACTTCAAATAGGTTCTCCCTCGACCCTAGAGTGAAGTATGTTAGAGAATCCCCTAGCTTACTCCTAACTTCGTCGACCGTCTCTTTAGTTGCTATAAGTGCTGGAAAGTCTTTGAGGTAACTCTCGAGCTGCTTCATCAAGAACTCGAAGTACGTAGTAGTGTCGCAGGAGCCTTTTTCTACTAGTACTAACTTCTTGCTGGGGGCGTAGTGCCTGTACTTCATCCCAGGAGACGGAGGTCTTTCTTCATAGCTCGACAGCCCTCGGGCGTATGGTGGCAGACCGAACTTCACCCCAAAGATCTTCTCTAGTTCTTCGGGTCCTAAAGGTCCCGGTCTCAGGATCTGAGGACTCGGTGAAACTAGGTCTACTACTGTCGACTCGACACCGAAGAAAGTCTCTCCAGCGTCTAAGATCATGTCTATCTCGTCGCCTAAGTCTTCGACAACGTGTTCTGCGCGAGTAGGTGAGGGTCTCCCAGCGATATTAGCTGACGGTGCTGCTAGTGGCCTACCTACAGCCTCGATGAGCTTCAGTGCTACAGGGTGGGCTGGAGACCTAACTGCTACAGTGTCTAAACCTCCACTAACAACCTCTGGTAGAGTGCTCTTTCTCTTGACTACGACTGTCAGAGGACCTGGCCAAGCGATCGAGAGGGCCTTTACAACCCGCTCTGGAACTTCAGAAGCTACCTGCTGAAGCATGTCTAGAGAGCTTACGTGAACTATTAGAGGGTTGTCTAGAGGCCTCCTCTTGACCTTAAAGACCTTGAGCACTGCCTCAGGGTTGAAGGCATCTGCCCCCAGGCCGTAAACTGTCTCAGTCGGGAAAGCGACTAGACCACCGCTCTTCAGTATCTCAGCTGCTTCTCTTATTGCCTCCTCGCTCGGATTCAGAGGCTCTACTCGAACTATCTTAGCTTTTGGCATACCATACAAACACAGTCATAGCAGGTTTTAAGCGAGTTTAGTGAGAGAATCTTGGACTAGGTGGAACCATAAGAGTTGAATGAGGAGAGGCATCCTATCTGATCAATGATGACCCGGACTCCACTGAGTGCTCCAAAAGTATTTTTTCCCTAGGGTCCACGTTGCCTATAACTTCACGTCTACGTTCATTGAGATTTTAACTTATCCTTAATCTACTACGTGGTAGTTAGTATGAAGGCGAAGATCAAACCTCCTAAGATAAAGAGTGGAGCGAGGATACTCCTTGTTGCACCATCGAGCTACCCAGTCTACCCGGAGATGAACCTCAGCTTGGGTATCGAGACGCTTAGGAAGTACGGGTTTAGCGTAGTCTTAGGTGACAGTGTTAAATACGCCTTGAGGCGGTGGTACCTCTCCTCACCTGAGGAGGTAAGATTGAGAGATCTTGTTGAAGGTTTTAGGAGGAAGGACATAGATGCTATATGGTGTGTGAGAGGAGGTGCTGGAGGTATAAGGCTTTTGGACTCGATAGACTACGACCTCATCTCCACAAACCCGAAGCCACTAATAGGTTTTAGTGACATAACAGTTCTTCAGAACGCGCTATACTCGAAGGTGGGTCTTGTGAGCGTGCATGGCGAGATGGTTGCTACGACCCCAAAAATTGGTGATGAAATAGGTTTTAGGAGGTATAAGAGAAACCTAGAGCTAGTCTTGAGAATGCTCCAAGGAGAGATGCTCGAGCTAAGGTCTCCGGAAGAAGGTCCTTTCCCCAAGACGATAAACCCTGGGAGGGCCTCCGGAGAAGTTGTTGGAGGTAATCTAATACTCTTCACACTAGTTCAGGGAACACCGTACGGAGTCGATACGGAGGGAAGAATAGTTTTCTTAGAGAATATAAGGGAAGATGCGTGGAGAATAGACAACTACCTTACGACACTAGCTCTCGGAAACCACTTACAGAAAGCTTCTGGAGTGGTGTTTGGTGAGTTCCCAGAGCCTGAGGTGAGGACCCCCTCACCTAGTGTTGAGGAGGTTATCACCGATAGAGCTAGAAGGTACATCAAGACTCCTTCCTTTCTCAATTTCCCCTGTTGTCATGGCGGAGACGAGCACGGACACCATGTGTACCCACTTGCGATCGGTTCTAGAGTTACCATCGATGCTGACGAAGGTGTAGTATATATGGATGAACCAGCTGTCGAGTAGGAAACTAACTAGCAGTATCTGTGAGCTCGGAGTGAAAGTAACGTTAGAGATGGACTATCTACAGGTTGTTTGCTTTTTGGTTTTTCTAGTTACCTAGGTTATTTCTGTGGATTCTGGGAATCAAAAATATAGAAAACCAGGTGTTTGGATAGCTAGGAGCCTGTGAGCTAGTGAGCGGTTGGCGAGAGACGTGGCTCCGGGGACTGCAGGTGGGGAGCGCATACGAATATGTGGGGGTGAACCCGACTTGGAAACCGAAACAATTAAAGACCTAGTTAACGGGCCGAGCGACTACCGCAGGTCTGGTAGTTTTAACGTCGTTATTTTACTCTATGAAGCGATAAGGTAACCCTGGTTCTTTGTGCTCTATGTAGTGACTTACTTTACTGTCTTCGGTTCTACGTGCTGGAACTAAGTCCAGACTAGGGAGAACTTATTGCTTCACTACTTGTGGTTTCGACTTCGATCTTTAGTCTTAGTCGGGCTTCACCACGTAGGTACTTTACTAAGTTCTTGAACACCTCCAACCAGGCTCTCGACAGGTTCACTACGTTGTTGACGTCAGAGAGGTAGTACGCTAGTGTACCCAGTGTTGCGTAAAGCAGAGGAGTTATTTGGACCATGTAGAAGCTGTATTGACTCTTATTACCGATGAACCAGAGAAAGACGTACATCAACCAGGTAATCCATGTGTATGCCCACAGCCTGCCCTCATCTGGTAACTTCTTTACGTACGGTATGACGTAGATGCTAAGTATGGCCGTAGCTACGTAAAGTACGGGGTTTCCTGAAGCCACTAAGTCAGCAATGAAACCTACTCCCGTCTCATATTTGTAGTGAAGTATGAAGGAGTTCACTCCTAGCAACCAATCCCAGGGTGAAGCGATTGGAGGCCCCTTGCCCGGTTCTGTCTTCGTAACTATGTGCCACCTTACAGCACCTTCAACTGCTTCAGACCACCACTGAAGAAAGCCTCCTCTGAAAGCGATTAGTGGAACCGATAGAACTATGAAGACTGCTAGTGGGACATACACTAGCAGTAGAATCGCAAGAGCCGGTGGCTTTTTTCTAGAGTAATCAGAGTAGAGAGCTGGCACAGGGAAAGCTCCACTGAACTTAGTAGTAAACGCTAGAGAAAGAAATGCTGACGACTTAAAGACCTTGCCGCGCGTCGAGAAGAAGAACGCCAAAAACGTGAAGAGGGCCAGAGGTGCGTCAAGCATGGCGACGAGAGTCATAGACCTAAAGGTCCTATCTAGAATCGTCACGACGGGTACCACTAGCGACAGAACTCTCCCCCAGAAGCCACTGAGAATTGCTCTGAGGAGGATGTACTGGGCTACCAGTATTCCAGCTCCCGAGATGATCGACGGTAACCTCCAACACGGTGGTCTATCACCACACGCTACCATGGCTAAAGCTACGAGGTACTTACCTAGTGGTGGATGCTCTAGGTTCATGTAGTTTAGTATGTTTCCAGCATTAGGGTAGCAATACCCGACACCGTAACCCTTAACGTACTGGTGGGAGACTAAAAGCCGAAGAGATTCTTCAGGTACGTCCGCACAGATAGCGTAGAGAGGGTTATCTCCACTACCGTAGTACTCTGAAGACTTTATGACCCTCCCGCCAAGCCTCTCAATCTCCTCACTCATCTTCTGAGCCACACTTACGTAATCGCTTCCCCCAATAACTACTAACTCTAGTGTCACTCTATACCCTAAACTAGTAGCTCTGGGGTAGACATTGAAGACTTTGTTTAGATAGTTTCTAGCAGAACTAACGTACCATATCTCGTCCGATATGTAGTCATCTATAGATATAGCGTAGCCTATCTGGTAATACCCGTAGGCAACTACGATAGCGATAAGTACTAAGACCTCGATTAGTGTGTGCCTCAACAGAGTCTACCACCCGGCTTTCATCTGACCACTAATACCGTTCACAAAAGTTTATTAGTTAATAGAGAGGTTTCTAGAAAGGCTTATGCTGTACCTACCTACTGCTGGTATCACTGCTCTCTAATTTGAGAGGCGAGTATGTCGTTGAGTATTGTTTGGGAGAGTTTTTCTCTATTGACTTCAGTAACAATATAGTATAGAGTTCTGAAAGGCTTTGATGTAAACTGCTTTCTTACTTCTTCAGCCAATCTTGCGTGTACTACAGCTATAACCGGCTTAGGTCCGAATAGTGTACTCCACATTTTCTCCCTTAATCCTTCCACCTTGAGTTCCATAGGACCCACCTCGTCTATACCGACGAAGTCGCACTCTCGCTCTGCGTACTCAAGAGACCTTACCCCAACTAAAACTGCGTCATCTTCTTTAACGCAGTACTTACCTACATATATGCTACTCAGTCCACTCATTTCACCGCATACGTACGAGAGAATTCCCTCTAGTTGGAGCCCTATAGAGATGATCTTAAAGCCCTTCCTCACACCACCAACCCTTATCTCGGGGCAGTAAAACCCGCATACTCTATAACCTCTAGTCCTCAAACCGTCTACAACCCTCATGAACACCGTCGACTTTCCCACTCCAGGTCTACCGGTGATCAAAACCTTAACAGGTGATTTCTCCATCTAAATCCAGCCACAAAACCTCTACCGACTGTACTTAAAACAGCAACTAGAATGGCAAGATCAGTAATCCGCAGCAAGTTTTTAAGTACTTCCAAGTAGTGTCACTTGGTGTACTAGAGATACGAAAAGTAGTAGTTAAAGTAACTGGTAAGATATTCGATAATGAGAACGGTGTTGACGTTCTAGCTAGTCTTTCCAGTCTTATTAGTAGTAAGGCAGATGAAGGATATAGATTTGCTGTAGTAGTCGGTGGGGGGAGGAGAGCAAGAGACTACATCGAGTTGGGGAGAAAGCTCGGGTTAAGCGAAGGGCAACTTGATGCTGTAGGCATCGAGGTTAGTAGAGTAAATGCCATACTACTAGCTTTTACACTAGGTCCAAGAGCCTATTTACCCATACCTAGAAGCATAGACGAATTCCTGAGGGCATGGACTTCTAGTAAAGTTGTTGTCCTTGGAGGTCTGCAGCCTGGGCAGTCCACTAATGCTGTAGCAGCAATTGTAGCAGAAATGATCAACGCAGATCTCATACTGAACGCTACCGATGTCGATGGCATATACGACTCTAACCCAAAGAAGAATCCTCAAGCTAAGCTCCTAAAAGAAGTACACATTAAAGAACTAGAGGAAATGCTCTCAGATAAGGAGCTAGCGGGATACTACGAGCTATTTGACCGCGTAGGGCTAAACATAGTAAAGAGAAGCAAGATCCCGCTAGTCTTTCTTAGCGTATACAACACTGAAAACATACGAAGAGCTATCAATGGAGAAGAATTCGTCGGAACTAGAATTGTGTATTAGTATTAGTAATTGTGTATTAGCAATATATTAACAAATATATTAGCAATACTTGAGTGATAACGAGGAGCATACGAAAGGACGCTGCTGACCGGGCCGCTACGCAAGAAGCTCGAGTCATAAGATGAGTGAGCCTTATGTAACTATATCGGTTTCATATTTCTTCATGTTGTTAATGTAGATTGAAACGCCTATAGATGTCTCCCGTACTTCGCGTGCAGGAGTAGATCGTTGGGGATCGAAAACCCCGATGGGATCTCTCGAGACACTTGAAATATGTGACGATGGGATCTCCTCGAACACATCGAGCTAACTGAGGCCCCGAGACCGGTTCGGGGGAAGGAGGGTGAGGCAACGAGAGCAGCTAACGTAAATTTACACGAGAGCCAAATCCATGTTAATTAAATCGGCCCTGCTATGATGGTCCTCCTTACCATCTTCACTCCTAGTAGAATCTAAAACGCGCTTCAATAACAAACTTAGAAAGCGATACACTAGCCCTCTCGGCTTACCTCCGTTCCTCAACTATTTCTAGAGAAGGCAGATTGATAAGATAAATATAGATTGTCCCCTCCTTATTAGTCTGAGTCTCACTCCTATTGGCACAGGGCACACGCCATCAAGAGGAATGAGTACGGGATTAGAGCAATACAATTTTATTGGTAAATTGGTGCGGGGGGTGGGATTTGAACCCACGCAGGCCTACGCCATCGGGGCCTAAGCCCGACCCCTTCGACCTGGCTCGGGCACCCCCGCCCACAGAAACCTACAATAAAAACGTAATAAGCTTTAGTTCATGCGGTTCCCCGATTGCTTAGTTATTTCTATATTCGTGTGTGCGCTCTAGTCTTTGGTATACAACGTGATGAAGAGTGAGTGGGGTAGGGTAGTTAAGGAGTCGTTAAACTTGGATCGCGAGAAGGAAGTAGTTCTGGACTTAGTGAGGAAAGTTCTTGATGGGAGAAGGCATGCTATAGTTAGTTCTGTGGGCCTTTTTAGGAGTGTGGGTAGGTACTTTACTCAGTTAGTGAACTCTTTGACTAGTGTGAGCGCTTTCTACGTAGAGCCTCATGAGTTGACGTACTATATAGCACCGTACGACGAGGGTAGAGAGGTTGACGTACTGATAGTGTCTACTCCCGACGGTGCTAACGACCTCTACGTACTGCTTGACCAGCTGACTCTCACAGGGCATAGAGTAGCACTCATATCCGAGCCACTACCTGAGGTTCTTAAGCAGAGGTTTGCTTGGGTCGAGAGAGCTGAGATTTCTTGGGGGAGCATGGGCTTGCTTAAGTTACTCAGCTTACTTGCTTATACTGCGTCAAGCTTGAGTAAGCAGGAGCTACAGGTTAGAACTAAGAGGATTAAGGAAGAGTGTTTAACGCTCGCTGAAGTAGCTGACGACTTAATCGAGAGGTACGATAGAGAGCTAAAGGCGGTTAGAGAGGCTCTCTCAGAACCTTACTTAATTACTTATACACCAACTCTCGAACCTGCTGCTGAACTAGCTTCACTAGCACTCAGTAAGAGTGTTGCCATAGCCGTTGAAGTTCCCGTCTCCTATCTCTACGTAGGTAAGATTTCCAGTAAGGTACTTGCTTTCACGACTGACGTTGAGGTATACACAGTTAGATACTACTTTAACAAGATAGTGGAGAAAGGTGGTACTATAAGTGAGGTTAGACTGAGAACAGATCCCCTCACAGCACCCTTATACGCACTACTCCTCCTCTACTACGTAGCTGCGGGGAATTAGAGTGAGCCTAGCTCTTCTAACCGGCTCAACAGGTGTTTTGGGGAGAAAGCTCGTCCCCTATTTAGCAAAGAGCTATAAGCTAGTGCTTCACTACAAAAGCTCTGAAGAGGTTTTCAACGCACTCCTAAGTGATCCGTCAGTCAAAAGTTCGCTAGTTAAAGCAATAAAGTGGGACTTTAGTAAGGAGAATCTCAGCGGGTTTATAAATGAAGTCGTTAAGGTAGGTATACCTAGCTTAGTAATCCTCTCAGCATCACAATACGATTCTACTCCTCTAAGTAGGGTAACTGAGGAACTATTTGATTACCTAGTAAGAGTAAACCTAGTAGCACCTACCTACATAGCTCTAAAGTTAGGCATGATCATGGAGGGAGGCCTCATAGTTTTTCTAACAGATATGATAGCGATATCCGGTCACGAAGTATACACTGGTATAAAGCCTTCACTACCTTACGTAGCGTCTAGAGGCAGTTTTTACCACATTGTTAGGTACTTATCTAAGGAGTTAGCACCTAAGGTGAGGGTAGTTGGGATCGCTGTTGGCTGGGTAGACAACCCTAAAGCCAGTAAGGAGTTGAGGGATTTAGCCATTAGGACCATCCCCACCAAGACCTTCGTGGACCCTGGAGAAGTTTACCGACTCATAGAGCTAGCAAAAGAATCTCCGAGTCTTAACGGAGTGTTCCTAACGCTAAGCGGGGGAATATAGAGTGATGTTCAGCCGCGGGTTCTGATATCACCACTCATCCCTTGTAAGACTCATCACGCTACTAACCGCTCTCCTACCCACACTTATTTGCGCGAGGCTTTATAATCTAGTAAAGCTTCCGCTCAAGGACCTGCGGTATTAAGGTTATTTCAGTCAGCAGAACATTATATGGGATTAAGGTAGTGGAAGACGTAGTTGCTGAAGTGATAAAAAAGGCCTTGGGTGAGAGTAGTATCTTTAGAAATAGAGAAGCTCTCGCGAGTGATTACGTGCCAGATAAGCTTCCACATAGAGAGGAGTACATTAGAAGGATCGCTGAGCTGTTGTCACCTGCTTTAAGAGGTGAGAAGCCTAGCAACATACTCATATACGGCCTCACCGGGACCGGTAAGACTGCTGTCGTAAGGTACGTTATGAAGCGCTTCGAAGAGCATGCTGAGAAAGTAGGTATCGACGTGTTTAAGTTCTCGTACGTAAACTGTCGCAACGAGGACACGAACTACAGGGTCCTATTTAAGATAGGGTCAGACTTAGGCGTTAAGATCCCGTTTACGGGCCTCTCCGTAGCCGAGCTACACAATAGGCTCCGTGAATACATTGACTCCAGAAAGCTCTCTGTAACCATAGTTCTTGACGAAATAGACTTTTTAGTGAAGAAGGTTGGTGACGACCTTCTGTACAGACTAACTAGAATCAATGACGAACTCACGCAGAGTAAGGTCAGTATAGTAGGTGTAACCAACGACGTTAAGTTCGTGGAAACTCTCGACCCCCGCGTTAGGTCAAGCCTAGGGGAGGTTGAGGTAGTTTTTCCACCTTACGACGCTCTCCAACTCGCAGACATACTTAGAGAAAGAGCCGTACTAGCGTTTAAGGAGGGAGTGCTCGAGGATGGCGTTATCGAGTACTGTGCTTCTGCGGCAGCTAGAGAGCATGGAGATGCCAGAAGGGCTCTAGACCTCTTGAGGTTTGCTGGAGAAATTGCGGAGCGCGAGGGAGCTTCTAGAGTGAGTTTAGTGCACGCTAAAAAAGCTCGAGAAGAGCTAGAGGTGAATGCGGCTATGGAGGTCGTTCGGACTCTACCTTACCATAGCAAGCTACTGCTCTTATCTTTAGCTGTTATGAAGGGGTTCGCGGAAAGCACTGGTAGTCTCTACCTTACTTACAGAAGAATATGTGAGACCCTCGGTGTAGAGCCACTCACTCAGAGGAGAGTTAGTGACTTAATCAACGAGCTCGACATGCTTGGAGTTCTAACGTCTAGAGTTGTCAATAAGGGTCGCTATGGTAAGACTAAGGAAGTAAGTTTGGGAGTAGATCCTGCTACAGTACTGAAAGTGCTTAGCTCAGACACTAGGATTGGTGAGTATGTTAAGTCGGTTAAGGTTAGTGGGGATAGATGACGGGTTCTTCCCTCCAGAGTACAAGGAGCTAAAACTAAAGACTGTCTTAGTAGGAACCCTCTACAGAGGTAGGAGGCCAGTAGACGTAAAGTTGAGAACTGTAACCGTAGACGGTACTGATGGCACCAAGAAAGCTATTGAAATACTCGAGAGCTTAGGTGAGTCTGACGCAGTTTTCCTAGATGGTGTAACCGTAGCTGGATTCAACGTTGTGGACCCTGAGGTCCTCTTAAGTCTCAGTAAGTCGGTAGTAGTTATCTATAAGTTTGAACCCAACATAGAAAGAATAGAGAGAGCCCTTAAGCTCCACTTCAGTGACTGGAGGTTTAGGTACGATATAATACTTAAAGCTTACTCGAGATCCAGCTTCGTGAGAACCAAGTGGAAAACCATGAGAATAGCTGTCTTCGGGGATAGTAGTGTGGAAGCCGAGAGGCTGATCTCCTATACTCAGCTCGTTTCGTCGATTCCAGAACCTCTTAGAGCATCAGACATTATAGCCTCGGCAATATCTAGAAACCCGGCTCTGCTGAGCAAAATATCTAGTGAGCAACCAACTTCCTCCCAGCCTTAGGGGCGGTTAATCGGTCCCCGTATCTCTCTGAATTTACGCCCTTATCGTTAGAGTAGCTAAAATAGTCGTAGACCTCTACTCTCATGTCACACTTGGACAGACTGAATAGACTTCAGTACCTCCGCAGTTTGCTAATGGGATATCATGGTGTAAAGAGCTTTAAGTAGTTGATCTATAAAATTTCCTCAGTCGAGAATTCCTCGGCGATTTCTCTTAGCGCACCTATTTCATCTAGCTTTTTGTAGATGTTTTGAACAGCTAAAACCACTTCTTCCTCGCTTTTAGCACCCGTAATGACCATCTTACCACTGCTAAATATTAAGAGAACCACTCGTGGGTTATTCATCTTATGTATCAACCCCGGAAACTGCTCCGGTTCGTACATTACATTGTCTAAGTACTCTGCGGCTATCTCCAAGTTAACCTCGGTGTTTAAGTTAGCTGAAGCAACAACATTCTGAATCTGTATTCTCGGTTTTCCAGTTACGAGAATTCCATGCTTGTAGAATAGCCTGAGTATCCTCTTAAATCCCTTAATGAGCATCTCGGTCTTTTTAGCACCCGTAATGACCATCTTACCGGTTCCAAAGACTAGGGCAGTAAGCTTAGGGTTGTCAAGTCTTAGAACTAACCCCGGAAATTCCTCTGGGTCGTACTCAACGTTGGGTATAGACCTAGCTATAGCTCCTAAGTCGAGTCCTTGCTCTAGCGTAACTGTAGCAACAATGTTCTCGATTTTAATTAGAGGAGTAACTCTACTCACATTACACCCTATGTAGGAGATTAATAAGGCTTATAAAGCTTATAAACCCGACGCGTGTCCCTGAGTAGCCACAACGAGACTGGAGACTCGATGGAGCTGCTGGTTAGCTATTCCTACCCTCGTTATCCTCGTTATAAGCTACCTAAATGAAACCTGTTGGAGTGAGAGAGCTGGAGCTAGTGCCTGGATTAGAGATAGTGGGTGAGCTCCCAGTAGCTTATTCTACGAAGTATAAAACACTTATTCTTGCTGATGTACACATAGGGTTCGAGGAAGAAGTCCTATCGAGAGGAGGGTTCATACCCCGCTTTCAGCTTAAGAACACCATCAGGATACTGGAGGACGCTTTCTCTAGAGTTAATGTTGAGAGAGTAGTATTTGCTGGAGACTTAAAGCACTTATTCGATACTCTCGGTAGACTAGAGAGAGTAGAGCTAGTAGAGCTACTAACATACGTCAAAAAGCATGTAGATAGCGTAGTTGTCGTTCGCGGAAACCACGACAATTTCTTGCCCGCAATGAGGAAATGGGTAGAGTTCGATATAGTAGACAGCTACTCTATGCCACCTTACCTAATAGTACACGGACACAAACCCCTTAAAGAGGAAACACTATATCACCAGTGGGACTACTTAATCATAGGACACGAACACCCTAGCATAGCACTGAGAGACCCATTAGGCATCGTTGGAAAATTCTCGTGCTTTCTCATCGGAGCTATGCCGACCATCAAGAAGAAAATAGTCATACTACCAGCCGTTGGAGCTTACCAGACGGGGTCCAGAGTAACTTTAATGCGTGAGACCTACCTCTCACCAGTAATCAGAGAGCATGTGGACATTGAGACTATCAAACCTGTAGTAGTTGGTACTGACATTGGAGTCCTCGAGTTTCCAACGCTTAAAGAGCTTTACGACATAATAACGTAGAAACTAACTCTCCTAACCTATCCAGTCTGGAAAGCGGAACAATTAGCGTAGATCACAATGTTAACCGATATAAACCAAAGCAACCACGTGGAATTGGCAAGCTAAAGGTCCTTCTTGCTTGACGCAGCAGTTGACCACGCTACTTACTTAGGGCGAGGCTGTCGATAGCTGAAAAGTGATGGATCGTTGAACAACTAGGGTAGTTCAGAGTGAACTAGTGTCTTCACCTCTCTAAGGCTGCCCACTTCATCATCTATGTTGTAGTTGGTTTTGATACTATTAAATTTATTTTTATACCGCATTTACTAACTTAGTGTGAATAAGGCGGTGTCGTGAATGTCGTCCACTTTACTTAGTGTAAGCGATGTAAGGATCTACTACTACACGCTCACCGGGATAGTCAGAGCTGTTGATGGCGTTAGCTTTCAGCTAAGAGAGGGAGAGGTTCTCGGCATCGCTGGGGAGTCGGGTTGTGGGAAGTCTACACTGGGCTACGGTCTTCTGGGCCTAATCCCGCCTCCAGGTAGGATCGTGCGTGGGTCTATTGTTTTAGACGGTATTGACATAGCTAAGCTTAAGCCAGCTGAACTAAGGAAAATAAGGTGGGCTAAGGTCAGCATGGTCTTCCAGGGAGCAATGAACGCTTTAAACCCCGTGTATACGGTAGGTCACCAGCTCGCCGAGCCACTGGTACTCCACAAAGGCTTGAGCGTGAAGGAGTCTTTGGAGGTAGCTGCTGAGATGCTTAAAAGAGTAGGTCTAACTCCGGAGGTTCTCAAGAGGTATCCTCACGAGTTAAGTGGAGGCATGAAGCAGAGAGTTATGATAGCGATGGCCCTGCTTCTAAAGCCTAGGTTAGTTATAGCTGATGAGCCTACTACAGCACTCGATGTCGTAATTCAGGCGCAGATAATGAATCTGTTCAAGGAGATCAGGCAGGTAGAGAAAAACGCTATGATCTTTATAACTCACGACCTCAGCTTAATTGCCGAGATAGCTGATAAGACGGGCGTTATGTACGCAGGAAAGATGGTCGAAATCGGGTCTTCTGAGTCAGTTTTCGGCAACCCACTCCACCCGTATACCCAAGGACTTCTTAGGAGTATTCCAAGACTAAGAGGAAAGGAGAAGATCACTTGGATACCGGGAGTTCCTCCAGACCTCAGAATGCCTCCTCCAGGATGTAGGTTCCACCCGAGGTGTCCGTACGCAATGGACATCTGCAGGTCTGAAGAACCTCCAGAAATAGAAGTAGAGAAAGGACGCACAGTTTCTTGCTGGCTCTACGCAAAGAGG
>Ga0105162_1000950_pt1 | contig 17476 bp, 20 predicted proteins | sample JNZ201metaG_FD_81532 | JGI IMG/M metagenome (GOLD analysis project Ga0105162, IMG submission 81532) | Hot spring microbial communities from Jinze hot spring, China to study Microbial Dark Matter (Phase II) - JNZ 20120812A | ecosystem: Environmental > Aquatic > Thermal springs > Hot (42-90C) >...
GGAGACGTTAGATTTGCAGCTCTTAAATCGATCATTAAAATTTCAGGGGGAAGCCATTTCGATGCGCTGATCAAGGCGTTAGGAGATGAGGATGAGAGGGTGAGAACCGCAGCCATGGAGGCGCTGGTGAAAGGAGCTTCAAGATACTCTGATAGACTAGTGGGATTGCTTAGAAGTGATGATTGGAAGGTTAGGGCCGGAGCCGCAAGGGTTCTCGGTGAAATATGTGAGGGCAAGGCTAGAGACGAGCTCATTAGGCTTCTGGATGACTGGGACTGGAGGGTTAGAAAGGAAGCTGTGGAGGCACTTGGAAAGATAGGGGGCGAGGAGGTGATCCCCTACCTGAGCAGGATGCTACAAGAGAAAGATGCCGAGGTACGGGTGAGCGTCGTCAGGGCGCTAGCCTCTACAGGGTCCCCTAGAGTGAGGGAGATACTAGAGGGGGCACTGAGGGACGAGGATGCGAAGGTGCGCTTGTGGGCTGCATCCGCCCTAGGAAACATGGGAAGCGAGGAGGCTGAGAAGACGCTAATAGAAGCCCTTTCAGACGAGGACAAACAAGTTAAGCTGACAGCGCTGAAGGCACTAGCGAGAGCCGGAGGCGTAAAGGCTGTTAAAGCCATAGACCCCCTACGCCTCCATCCGGATGAAGACGTCAGGAAGGAGGCGGAGCGAGCCATCAAGATGATAGCGTTAAAGCACAACATGACGGTTGAAGAAATTCTGAGGAAGGCTAAAGGAGCCTAGCTTCCATTAACCGGGGCTTCTAAAAGGCCTATCTCGACCATTTTTTCCTTGAGCTTTTCCAGTTGCTCCTTTGAGAGGCTTGGAAGAGGTTTCCTGACAAAGGTGTTTATTGGGCGTCCAATGAGATTTATCGCGTTCTTTATTATTGAGGGCAGATATTGGACTGGGGCGATGGATACTATCTGGAGAAGGTTGACCACCTTTGGTAGGAGAGAGCGGGCCCTCGCTATGTCGCCTGAGCGGTATGCTTCGTAGAACTCAACTGAGGGAGTTGGGGTTATGTTTGAGGTGCCGAGTATCATTCCTTTGGCTCCGGCTTCCATTGCTGCTTGAAGTGTGATCTCTGACCCGGGGAAAACCGAGAAGCCACTCGGCGCGAGCTCTAGTATTTTTAGGGTGTGCCGGGCGTCGACAACCGTGTCCTTAATCCCAACGATGTTTTCGATCTCAGCGAGACGTGCAACGGTTTCAGGCTTAATGTCAAAGCCTGTAACTGCGGGGAAATTGTAGATTAACACTGGAAGACTCGTGGATCCAGCAAGGGACACGTAGTACTCGTAAGCCATATCGTCCGTCACGGGAAAGTAGGAGAGAATTATGGCTACTAGGCCATCTGCACCTAAGCGCTCAGCTATTTTAGCATAATTTACGGAAACCCTGCAACTAAAGTGGCCGACGCCGACAAGCACGGGAACACGCCCGGCGACCTCCTCCACGACGACCTCCATAACTCTGAGCTTCTCCTCATCCGATAGGTAGGCGAACTCACCGACGCTACTCAAACAGAAAACCCCATGAACGCCACATTTAATCAAGTAATTAACGTGACTCCTCAGAAAGGCCTCGTCCAGCCCACCTTCACTGTTGAACGGAGTGATAATCGGAGGGATAACTCCACGAAACATGCGTATCACCAACTAGGAAGGGAACACATATGTTCTTGAAATAATTTATTTTTCTTATTTCTGTAGTGGTCTCCAAAAAGATGTGACCTCTATGGCTAACATTACTACGAGCTCTATTCATCATGAAGACGGCTCGTTGAATGCTGAAACGGTAATTTAAATTACTTATCCCCCGGTTTCAGGCTACCTAAACGAGCGTGTAAACTGCCCCAAACGCTACATTACCATTTAGGGGATTTTCTGCAACAGGGCAATTTAACGCCTTTCTTCACACTTACTATTGCGTCTCCTGACATTTTTCTACGAGTACAATTGGCGCTTTCCTTTAAAGCGAATGTTTTTTCGATTGTAGTAGCTTTACCATTTTGGTTTTTTAGGCATTTGGAAGGTCTAAATTGACCATTCAGAAAGCTATTGATAAATAAGAACGGAATTTTTGAGGCTTTTTCCTCTTTTAAAGTCGATTTTTGGTTATGGCAGGGAACTAAGGTGTTCTTGTATCTTTATCATTGGGGGAACTGATTAAGCCTTGGTTTTTTCGAAACCGTTTTTTACTTGTTTTCGTCTGTTTGTTATTTAATTGTGGGAGGCTTGCGTATGTTTTACAGGGAAAAGTGTAGTTTATGTGGGGAGTGCCTTGAGAGGTGCCCTTACTTAGCGTATTCGAGAGAGAAGGCTAGGGAGGAGTTCAAGAAGCTTGTCGAAGGAAGACCTACGCCAGTGACTTCTGAGTGCATTACATGTGTTGCTTGCAACACTTTTTGTCCTGAGGGGGCTAACCCATTCGACCTCATCAACGAAAGGCAGGAGGAGACTGGAAGCTACCCGGCGACGGAGAGGGCGATAAACATGATGGTTATGGCGGCGCAGATGCCATCGCAGGTCTTAGAGGGTAGGCGCGGAATGCCTATTCTGAACCTTTGCAGTGTCGACTTCATTCCTGGTGTGATTGAGGGGAGACTTTTCGAGGGGTTAACCGTCACTAAGGGAGGCGAATACTTCTGCTACATTGGCTGGGTTCATCTTGGAAAACCCAGCATGGTTAGAGATAACGCCCGAAAATTCGTGGAAAACTTAGCAAAAATCGCCAGTAAAGTTGGAGCTAGGGAAGTGATATGTTATCATGACGACTGCTACGTTATGCTTACCGTTAAGGCTAAAGAGTATGGTCTGCGCTTGCCGTTCAAGCCAGTCCACATTATAGAGTACTTACTGGATTACGTGAAAAAGCATGAGGACGAAGTCGAGGAGTTGAACATGAGTGTAGCTTACCAGCAACCATGCGCTTCAAGGTATACTCTCTGGAAGGATAAGCTGCTCGACGAGCTCTTCGAGCGGATAGGGGTTGAAAGAGTTAAGAGAAGGTATGATAGGTTGAACGCGATTTGCTGCGGGGGGCCGATGACCGGAATGTCCACGATACCTAGGGAGAAAGTGGATGAGTGGAAAATGAGGAACGTCATGGACGCTAAGGAGAGTGGGGCGGAAGCAATGGTTTTCCTATGTCCGCTATGCGCCCTAAACTTAAGAAGCAGAGCAGAAGCGCAAGGAATGGAGCCGTTTATGCTGAGCAACCTAGTCCGCCTAGCCCTAAACGAAAAACTCACACATGGAGGAGCGGGAAAAAAGTAAAGCAATCATGGAGGTTTTCATATCCTCAGATTCCCTCTTCGTTAACCTGTTTTAACGTGTGGAGTTCTGAGGACGCTTTAACACCTGTCTTCTAAAAGTTTCCTAAACACCACTGTTAAGGTACTTAAACAGACCATCAGCTTTTAGAGGAGCTGTATGACCTGAGGAACTTTTCTATCTCCAATATGAAGGTTTCGAAGACACTTAACCCGTTCTTTATCGCTTCGAATGCTAACCCGTCGTCTATCTCGCCGTACCCGTGAACCAGTACTTTTCTGAAGCCCTTCATTTCTCTAACTTCCTCAGCTATCATAAGTTATAATTCCCTTCTTATTCAAGTTCTCTATGATGTCGCCTTCGCATGCAGGCACCAAGTGAAAGGTCTGTGTTTATTATTGCAAGCACGTCAAGTATGCTTTCTATAGCGAATTCTACTTTTTTGTTATACTCTGTCCTTCACTAGTCCAAGCTTGGCAAATGACTCGAAATCTTCTGGCAGTTTTCTGCTACTAGTTCAACCGCGTCATTTATGTCTTTCAGCCTTTTGAGTATTCTTTCGGTTCTCAGCTTCCTCTTCATTCTCGCCACCGTATGGCTTTATGTAATCAAATTGGGTTTAGATGCTTCCCACTCTCTTACTGTTTCCGTTGCCACCTCGTAAAGGAGGCGTTCATCTCCCATTACGAGCTTTCCCTTCAAAGCCTCAACCCTAACGTAGAGGGGGAGAAACTGAAGAGTTTCACGTCAAACCTCTCCCCAAGGCGGCCTGAAACCTTCTTTAGAAGCTCGAAAGCTTCCTTCTTATCTCCCAGGAAATATACCGCGATGTCTACGTCTGACGCTGGGGAAAAGGACCCGTTAACAGCAGAGCCGAAAACAACAGCGAACCCCACGTGGTCAGCGTATTCCCTACAAGTTTCCACGAATTTACGCGTCACCGCATCTAAATCCAAAGACAACCACCATGAAGGTTTTCTGTTAGAGAAGAGAGGAAGCGAGTTAAAGGATTTTATTTCTATCGGTTCGCTTCACGCCGCGACAACCCTTAAGGGGGTTGAGAGGGAGGGAAATTTTAAAGGATACTTGTTCCTCTCCTATATCGAGGAGGGTTTTATGGATACTGTTGATAAGTTAAGGGTCTTGGGAGCCGGAGCGGAGTTCGACAAGTGTTCATCTTCTCCAACGCTTAACAAAGTTAAGAAGGCTACCGGCCTACGTCCCCTCCTCGGTCCATGGGTTTATCCTGCAGCTCTTCCTGATGGAGGGTGCATGAACCTCCTCAAGATTCTTTACGGTAATATTTGTATTCATGATTGCGGTTACTGTGCATTTTCCCGGTCCACCCGGGCGAAGAGGGTTAAGTTTAGCCCGGAGGAGTTCGCTAAGCTCTTCATGGAGCTGTACCGTGAGGGCTATGTTGAGGGGCTTTTCCTTTCGTCTAGCGTGTGCGGGGACAGCGACTCAACAATGAATGAAATGATAGAGGCTGTTAGGATTCTTAGGGAGAAATATGGCTTCTCAGGGTACGTTCATTTAAAGGTTCTCCCTGGAGCATCGTACTCCGTGGTTAGAGAGGCGGCGACGCTTGCTGATAGGCTCAGCGTTAATCTTGAGGCGCCGAGCAGCGTTAGACTTCAAGAGCTCTCATCAACCAAGAGCTTCAATGTTGACTTGCTGAGGAGGCTAAAGTGGATTAGCGGACTTAAAAGAAAGGGGTTGCTGCCCTCGGGACACACGACGCAGTTTGTTGTGGGAGGCGGAGAAGAGTCGGACCTCGAAATCCTCAAAACAGTAAACTGGCTTTACAGGGAGTTAAGGCTTAACAGGGCGTATTACTCGGCGTTCACCCCGATAAGAGGGACGCGCTTCGAATCAAAGCCAAGGACGCCGAAGGTGAGAGAGCGCAGACTTTACCAAGCAGACTGGCTCCTCAGAGACTACGGCTTCAAGTTAGGGGAGATAGTTTTCAGCGAGGAAGGAAACCTGCCCTTAGATGTTGACCCGAAGCTTGCATTCGCCCTCAGCAACCCTCACCTTTACCCTGTCGACGTCAACGAGGCAAGCTACGAGGAGCTGCTCAGAGTCCCCGGCATAGGGCCCAAGCTGGCGAGACGAATAATTAACCTGAGAGAAGTCGAGGGAAAAATAAAAGACGCGAAGGCACTCGCCGAACTGGGCGTCCCCCTAAAGAGGACACTTCCATTCATCGCGATATTAGGAAAAAAACAATTGCAATTAAGTAGCCAATAAACACAAACCGGTTTTGATTATTTGCAAAACGGGAGGTTTACTGGTTGACGGATATTTCAGGTAGATTGCCGGGGAAGGAGTTTTTCGAAAACATTTTACGAAGAGTACGGGACATTCCATTTAGTTATGTAATCAAAATGACAACAGGCTACGATGTTTACTCGATAACGGAGGAAGATGACGAAGTTGTCGCTGAAATCTATGAAAAAGCTAAAGAGGTTGTTGAGGAGGCGCAAGGTGAGGACTTCAGTTCCCTGAGGCCGAACGAAGTTAGCGTTAGGCTCGAGGGTATGTTGAGAGAGAAGCTTTCGGGCATAATACCTGAAAACAAGTTTGCGGGCTACCCTAACATACTGATTGAACGTGGAGGAAAAGCATATTATATTGAGGTTAAACTAGCGGAAAAGAATCAATTAAACAGCACGTTTAGAACGTTCTACTACGAGCCTGTTGAATTCAGTAAGGTTACGAGGAATGCATGTCACATAATTATCGGCTTCCTCCATGAGAAGAAAAAAATTACTGGTTTCAAAATGATAGATGCAGCTAGGATCAAAGTCAGCTTGAAGTGCGAGTTTAATACGAGCAACATAGAGCTCTACAAGAAGGAGAACATTGTAAGAGAATGGAGCATTAAACCGTTACCTAATAAACTGTAGTAAACTTTCCTTGGCTTCTTTGACTCTTTTCTCCGTTATGCTTGCGTAGTATTCATCTATTTCGAAGCCTATCCAGTCGACGCCGAGCCTTGTGCATGCTACGGCTGTGTTTCCTATTCCCATGAATGGGTCTAGGACAAGCTTGGTTTTTCGGAGGCCGTGCAGCTTTATGCACATTTCTGGGAGCTTTGGTGGGAAGGTTGCTGGGTGCGGTCTCTGCTTTTCGCGTCTCTGAATTGTCTCGTAAGGTATGAACCACGTGTTGCCTCTGCACCTCAAATCCTGCGTTGCAGCCTTCCACCTCCCAATGTTGGACTTGTCCTGGTACGGCACGCCGATTGCCAGCCTGTCAAGTTCGACCTCCCCGCTCTTGGTGAAGTGAAACACGTATTCGAAGCAGTCGTTCAGGAAGCGCCTCCCACCTATAGGCTTGAAGTGGCCAACTGCTATGTCACCCCTGATGTTCGGGTAGTCTCCTACGTCAGCCTTGCTTATCGCTATGGACTTAACCCAGATGATGACGTTTTGGAGGGCGTAGTGCTTCCTGAACCTGAATGCTACCTCCAGCGGAACCCACCAGTCGCTGGGCTTATGGCCGACGTTTAGAAAAAAGGAACCATCATCACTCAGAACGCGTCTACACTCTCTCGCCACCTCTTCCATCCAATCCAAGTACTTCTCTCTAGGAAGCACATCTTCATACTTGTTATAGCTAGCTCCGATATTGTATGGCGGAGAGGTGACGATGACGCTGACTTCACCGTCGTCGAGAAGACTCCTCATCCCCTCAAGGCAATCCATAACGTAAACCCTGTTCTTCTCGCCCCTCACGTGTAACCCCCTTCAAAACTTTAAACTAAGACGAACACCCATGTTCCAGACTTGTTCTGATATGATCTTTGCATCAGGTCTTTATAAACCTAAATTAGAATGAGAGTGGAATCTAAAAAATGTGTGAGTATGTTTTTCCAATTCTTCTGTTACTTATTTTTGCGAGTTCTCGTGTTCGTTCGGGGTTGATGCGGTTGCCTCGTGAAAAGTAATCACGTATGGTAATTTTATTGGTCGTTTGCTGCCGTGAATTTGTCGCCTTGCTTTTTCACTTTTCCCTTTTCGAGCAGGGCTTCTAGGTGTTTCTCTATCATTATTCTTTCGCTGACCTTGAAGAGGTCTTTCGGTTCCGGGAAGCGCCTGTATATTATGGCTAGGTCTGCTAGTTCGTCTGCGCTCATCCATCGCCCCCTAAGCGCGTCAAGTATTTGTTTCTCTCTCTCCTGAATCTTTGAGACATATTCTTCGATTAGTTTTAGTATTTCATCGTGTCCCCTGATGGGGTCTTTCCTGTGGCTTGTGACAGCTACTTCCGCTTCGAGCGACTTCAACTTCTCTACCGATGATAACGTTTCTGTAAGGCTTGAATCTGTTCCCCCATACCATGGTCCAAACGAAGTAAGGTCGTAATCGGATAGGAAAACCACTTTTTCTCTTGGGAAATAGAAACAGCAGTGTCCCGCGGAGTGCCCTGGGGCATATAGGACTGTCATCTTTGTGACGTCTAAGTTGAACGTGTATCCGTTTTCGAACTCGAAGTCAACTTTCGAGTCTTTAAGGTTGAGGAGAACGCGGAGGAATTGCTCGCCTATCTTTGCCAGCTCTCTGTCTTTTGGGGTGAAGTATCTGTTGTTGAGTTCAGTTACGCTTCTCACGGCGGGAGCGTCAAGCCTGTGGCAGCATATCTGCGCATCTTGGAACAAGTGGTTCATGAGTATGTGGTCTTCGTGGCAGTGTGAGTTAACCACTGCCTCAACTCGAAAATTTTCCTTAAGTTCTTTGACTGCTTGGGGTGAGAGGGAGAAGCCTGTGTCGACCAGTATGAAACTTTCCTCTCCTACTAGGAGAGAGTTTGATGAGGGATATTTTCCACCTCTTTCCCCCTCAACAAGGATTATTCCCCTGCAGAGTTCGACTGTTTGCATTAAAACCCGTCCTCGACGACTTTTGCAAAATATTTACCATCTTCCATTATTCTTTTCATGTGCTCCTTGTATGTTAGGTTAGCGTATGAAAGTTTTCCTTCAGCCCATTTCCTGTAATGGTTTGGGGTCAACCTAGCCGAGATGAGGAGAAAGTGCACCTTCTTGAAGTTTTCCTCGAACTGACTCCAGTTTCCCTTCTCAGCCCAGTATGCGTCACTGCGATAATAAAAATAGACGTACTCCATGTGCTCGACCATCTCGAACAGCTGTGTGAGCGTCATCGACTTGAGAACCTCGTCGCTTATCGGCTGCTCGTAGTCGATGACTAGGTCATTCCACTCTATTCCATAGACGGGCTTCTCGTTCAAAACGATGCCCCCAGTTAACGTGCATTAATTTTCTTTTCGAAAACAACGTAGACGGGGGTGAAGCCCAACTTTTTAAGTCTTTCAGAGAGCTTGTCGACGAAGTTCATGCCGACGTCGACACGTATGGCGTCCACTTTAAGCTTTGAGAGTATTTCTATGGCTGCCTCAGCAAGCATCTTTCCTACTCCCTTGTCCCTGTATTTTTTGTCCACAACCCAGTTTGTCAAGTAGCCGACGAAGTGGCCTGTGGGCTCGAGGCGTGCTTCAACCATCCCCATGCCTACGACTCTCCTCGTTTCCTCATCCTCAGCTACCAGCGTCTGCCTCCTTAACCCTGGACTGAAAACGCGCAGGTAATCAGACTCGCGCCACTTTTCAGGGTTGAATGAAAGGCCCACCTCGTTCGCAAGAGTTCTCATGAGAAGCATCGTGTCATCGCTGTCCGACGGCTGATAGTTTCGTATCTTAATCTTCACGAGTGACTCCCTCCACATTTCAGTGAGAGCTAAACCTTATTCCACCTTAAGGTTTACGCTAGGTCTTTTAATTATCTACGCGCCCGGCAATCTTCCATTTCTCCACTATTTCGGCGAGTTTCACAGCGAGTTCCTCCAGCGCTTTCTCCGTTTCAGACTCGTCCCAATGGCTTAGTGGGTCGGCCAGCGTGAGGGAGCCGTTATCTGAAAGCTTGTCGAACCTTGTAAGAAAGCTGGAAAGGACGCTTGCCCTGAGCGTAGGGTTATCCTTTACGAGTTCTAGGGCTTCGAGGAGGGGTTTTCTGAGGGTTAGCTTTGGCTTAGATGGACGGTCTCTCCGGACGAGGTCGGGGCGTATGAGGTTGATTATGCTGGTCTCTAGGATGCCCGCATGAAGGTCAATGTTTTCCTCCAGTTCACGCTGAAGTTCTCGAGGTAGGAGGGATGAAATTTCGTTTGGTCCTACGTAGAGGACGTCGACGTTTAGGTTAAGGTTTGCGTCAAGAACAGCTGACCTGAGATGTGCGTCGTTGCCTCCATGCGCATTTACGACCACGAACTTCCTGAATCCATGAGAGGACAGGCTTCTAATAACGTCACGTATCACTCTTACCAGCGTTTCACCTTCCAGCGTTATAGTTCCCTTGAAGGCCATGTGCTCCTCAGAGAAACCCACCCATAAAGCTGGAGCCACTATGGAGCCCGTCTTCTCAGCCAACCTCCTGGAGATTTCAAGAGCGATGAATAAGTCTGTTCCAAGAGGAAGATGAACCCCGTGCTGCTCTATGCTACCTACGGGTATTACAATCACGGTGTCTTCTTCGGCTTTGTGGCTGACCTCGGGATAAGTCATCTCGTGCAGGAAAACCTTCAACCAGTGGCACCTCCTTCAAGAAACCATGAAAAAATCCTCTTTTTATGATGCACGTTATCATGTGCGTGAGAATGCATGGATGACTCAGCGAGCCCTCTTAGGATAGTTCTCACATCCTCAACCGACCTAACGAAGAATTTGGCTTGGGAGGGGGGTACTCCAACCTTTACGGAGTAGCTTTGGCTTGGAAGGGCGGCGAACATGTCCTCGTCGGTTACGTCGTCCCCGATAGCTAGTATAAAGTCCCAGTCAGCCTTCGAAGTCCAGTATAGGACGGCGCGTCCCTTGTTCACCCCCAAGTTCTTGACCTCCACCACCATGTTCCCCTCAGACACTTCCAGCCCGAGGCGGGCGGCGAGACTCGTAAGCTTCTCTTTAAGCGATCTAGCCCTCATCCTCCCAACGAGGGGGTCAGCTTTCCTGTAGTGCCAGACCAACGAAAAACTCTTCTCCTCTATGAAGGAGCCCGGGGTGTTTTTAACGCATTCTTCGAGAAGCGGGAAAACCTCCCTCTTCCAGCCATCTTCCAGTGGTCCAGTAAGCCGCCAGCCGGCGCCCTTCACTCTAACCCAAGCTCCATGCTCAGCCACCAACCCTAACTGCCTTCCTCCAAACCACTTTTCCAGGAAACTTCTGTCTCGGCCGCTAACTATGACGACTTCATTCCTATCATCACGAGCAAGCGACCCAAGCAACTCGAGGAGGTCTTCATCAGGCTCAGCGTCGCTAGGCTTATCTGCGAATGGCACCAGCGTTCCATCATAATCCAGCAGTATTAGTCTGCGCTCGCTTTTCCTGTATTCGCCGATCAAAATGTCCACTAATTCAAGAGCAAAATTTTCCTGGAAAAAGACGCGCCAAAACTCCCCAGCCCTGAACAGTCGGCGCATGAAGGCGCTCACCCGCTTCAAAGTCACGACGTCTCATAACCTCCTCACATACCACATTCTCGTGTTAGTTCTTAGCGCATACCTAATTAAACTCCTCATCATGTAATGCGTCCACCACGGCGCATATTTAAACCGCGTAGAGTTGGAGATCGCTTCTATTTATACATGCTCTACATGAGGTTATCAAGTATAGGCGTAAAAGTCTACAGCTACTTCAGGAAAGTTTAAAAACGAAACCCTCCCTCATTTTAGAGGAACGTTGTTGAGGGGGCAACCAGATGAACTTGAAGACGCTTCACAAGATCAGCTACGGGTTGTATATTGTCGCTTCGAGGAATAATGGGGAGCTCAATGGCCAGATAGCCAACACGGTTTTCCAGGTTACAGCTGACCCGCCTACTATAGCTGTAAGCATAAACAAGCAGAACTTGACGCATGAGTTTATCAGGAAGAGTGGAGTTTTTTCTGTCTCGATTCTGACAAGGGACACACCTTTAAAGTTCATTGGGATATTCGGCTTCAGAACAGGAAAAGAGATAAAAAAATTCGAGAACGTAAAGTATAAGCTTGGCGTGACGGGAGCACCCATCGTCCTTGAGAACACTGTAGGATACGTCGAAGCAAAGGTTGTCAGCAGCGTGGATGTTGGAACCCACACAATATTCATCGGAAGGGTTGTTGACGCGGAAATTCTGAACGATGCGGAACCCATGACGTACGCCTATTATCACGAAGTGAAACAGGGGAAGACGCCGGAGAAAGCGGCCACATACATCAAGGAACCTGGAAAATGAGTAAGAAGCGTAGAGAACAGCCTATTTCATCCTTCCACTTCGTTCTTAATTTTCTATTTTTACTTGTCTCCCTTGTTATCGTCAGTGGAGTGTTGCGTCAAACGCTTTATTAGTGTTGAAGACGATTTTTTGCTTGTTAGTGTGGAGGGTTTGGTGATGTTTGATGAAAGGAAGATGGGTGAATTGAGTAAGGCGAGGGAGAAATGGGAACGTGAGACGCGCAGCAAGTGGCTTGAGGCGCTTCCTGAGAGGGAGGAAAACTTTAGGGTTTCGTCGGGGTTCGAGGTTAATCCCGTTTACACACCGGAGGATGTAGCTGGACTTGACTACCTGCGTGATTTAGGATTTCCAGGAGAGTACCCGTTCACGCGTGGCATCCATGCAACCATGTACAGAAGCAGGATATGGACGATGCGGCAGTTCTCAGGCTTCGGGACTGCTGAGGACACTAATAAGCGCTTCAAGTACTTGCTGAGCGAGGGGGAGACAGGGCTGAGCGTCGCCTTCGACTACCCTACCATTATGGGGCTTGACTCGGATGATCCGCTTTCTATGGGTGAGGTTGGAAGGTGCGGCGTGGCGGTCTCGACGCTGAAGGACATGGAGATGCTTTTCGACGGCATACCTCTTGACAAGGTGACCACTTCAATGACTATAAACATGCCTGCCCCTATTCTCTTATCGATGTACGTGGCAGTGGGTGAAAAGCAGGGGGTTCCTATGGAGAAGCTGGGCGGAACGACGCAAAACGACAACTTGAAGGAGTTCATCGCTCAGAAGCTCTGCATATTCCCCCCTGAAGCCGCACTTAAGCTCTCGGTTGACCTAATAGAGTACTGCACTAGGAAAATGCCTAAGTGGAACCCTATAAGCATAAGCGGCTATCATATACGTGAAGCAGGGGCGACAGCCCTCCAGGAGCTGGCATTCACCATAGCTGACGGCGTAACATATGTTGAGGCTACCATGGAGAGAGGGTTAGACGTAGACGAGTTCGCACCTCGGCTATCGTTCTTTTTCGCGTCGCACAACGACTTTTTTGAGGAAATAGCTAAGTTTAGAGCGGCAAGGAAGGTCTGGGCTATTCTGATGAAGGAAAGGTTTAACGCTAAGAAGGAACGCTCAATGTGGCTTAGGATGCACGTTCAGACGTCAGGGTGCACCCTCACAGCTCAGCAGCCCCTCAACAACATTGTTAGGGTTACTATTCAGGCGCTGGCGGCTGTTCTAGGAGGCGCACAGTCGCTTCACGCAAACTCGTACGACGAAGCTTTAGCGTTGCCGACGGAGGAGGCTGTCAGGGTCTCTCTTAGAACACAGCAGATCATAGCTTACGAAAGCGGGGTGTGCAGCACTGTTGACCCGCTCGGCGGCTCCTACTACGTCGAGTGGCTCACCGAAAGGTTGGTTGAGGAGACTTTCAGGTACCTTGATAGAATAGAGAAGATGGGCGGAGTCGTGGAGGGCATCAAGAAAGGGTTTTTCCAGAGGGAGATTGCTGAGAGCGCCAGAAGGTACCAGCAGGAAATAGAGAGAGGGGAGAGAGTTGTGGTTGGAGTCAATAAGTACGCTTTGGATGAGAAGGTTAAGGTTCCGATATTGAGGATAGATGAAGAGGTAGAGAGGCTACAAGTTGAAAGGTTGAGAAGGGTTAAGGCGGAGAGGGACAATGGCAGGGTCGAGGAGAGACTTGCAGCTCTGAGGAGGGCGGCGGAGAGGGATGAGAACCTTATGCCTTATATACTTGACGCGGTTAAGGTCTATGCCAGCATAGGAGAAATAACAAAGACTCTGAAAGAGGTTTATGGGGAATATCAGGAGCTGATAGTGTTCTAGGGAGGCTGAAACGGTGAGCGGAAGAAGGGTGAGGGTGCTCGTCGCTAAGCCGGGGCTCGACTCCCATGATAGGGGAGCGAAAATAATCGCTGCTGCGCTCAGGGATGCCGGCTTTGAGGTCATATACACCGGGTTGAGGCAGACGCCGGAGCAAATAGTTGAAACGGTCATTCAGGAGGATGTGGACGTCCTCTGCCTGAGCATACTCTCCGGTGCGCATATGACCTTGCTTCCAAGGGTGATGGAGCTTCTGCGGAAAAACGGGGTGGATGACGTGCTCGTCATAGCTGGCGGGATAATACCGGATGAGGATGTTCCCAAGCTTAAGGAGGTTGGCATAGCGGAGGTGTTTGGCCCCGGAACTATGACGGAGGAAGTAATAGGGTTCATAAAGAGGAACATTAAAAGGCAACGTTGAAGTTGGAGGATGAGGGTTATTGTGGAAGTTGAAAGGGGAAAACTTGTAGAGGAGGCATTGAGGGGCAACAAGCGGGCCGTAGCGAGACTAATAAGCATTGTTGAGGATAACCCTGCAGAGGCACGCCACTTGATGAGGCTGCTCGCGCCCTACGCGGGTAGGAGTCACCTGGTAGGTGTAACTGGCCCGCCCGGCTCAGGTAAAAGCACGCTGATAGCTGCGATGATCAAGGAGCTACGGCAAAGGGGGAAGACTGTTGGAGTGGTTGCCGTGGATCCGAGCAGCCCGTTTTCCGGAGGCGCCCTTCTAGGTGACAGAGTTAGAATGCAGAGCTTAACGCTTGATGAGGGAGTCTTCATAAGGAGCATGGCGACGCGAGGCGAAAGGGGAGGTGTGGCTAGGGCTGCCAGTAACGCTGCAAGGATCCTCGACGCAACGGGGAAAGACTATGTTTTCGTGGAGACCGCCGGAGCGGGACAGTCGGATGTAGACATCATGGAGATAGTTCAGACAGTGGTCTTGGTTCTCCCTCCTTCCCTCGGCGACGAAATACAGGCTTTGAAGGCTGGCATAATGGAGGCTGCTGACATCTTCGTCGTCAACAAGGCTGACCTAGGAGGGGCAGACAAGGTGGTTCACGAAATAAACGAGATACTTGACCTAATCGTCAGCAAGAAGCGGAGGCCGCCTGTAGTGAAGGTGTCAGCTTTAAAGGGAGAGGGAATAGCTGAGCTCATAGAGAAACTGGAGGAACATAGAAGGTTTCTCGCGTCCGAGAAGGGCATTAGGCTTGTGAGGCCAGTGAGAGACGATGTTTTATCAGCTGTAAGGGAAGCCTTCGAGGAGAAGATTTTCAACATAATGAAAAGGGAGGAGTTTAGGTCCATAGAGAGACTTGTGGAGACTGGCGAGCTGGACTTGAAAAGCGCCGCTGAGGAGATATTGGCGAGAGTACTTAAAGCCGAGTACGTGTCACCTCCGCCTCGCCGCAGACTTGAAAGGGGGCTTGTTCAGGTTTACACGGGCAACGGTAAGGGTAAGACGAGTGCGGCCTTCGGGCTGGCGCTGAGGGCTATAGGTAGAGGGCTACGCGTATGTGTAATACAGTTCATTAAGGGAGGTTTCGACTACGGGGAACTGTACTCGTCAGTTTACCTTCCTAACCTTCACCTTGAAGCTTATGGCCGTGGACGTTTCGTTTCGAACCCGCCATCGGAGGAGGATTACGTTGAAGCCGAGAAAGCTCTTAGAAAAGCGAGGGATGCAGTGATGAGCGGGGATTACGACGTCGTCATACTGGATGAGGTAAACACTGCCCTAAACCTAAAACTCATCAGGCTGGAGGATGTCATAAGATTACTCGCTGAGAAGGCTGAAAACGTTGAAGTCGTGCTTACTGGAAGAGACGCGCCGAAAGAGGTTATTGAGGCAGCGGACCTAGTTACGGAAATGAGAGAGGTTAAGCATCCGTATAGGAGGGGAGTGCAGGCAAGAATAGGCATAGAGTACTAAGAGAGTAACTAAACTAAAGCCGCCTCTATCACCTTTTAAGTTATCCTTGGAGAAGATTTTTGTGGTGCTGAGTGGGCTTTACGCAAAAATCGTTAATGTTTTCTGGGGGAGCCATTGTGGTTGTACTAGAGAAGGTTTGTGGTAACATTTACTTGGTGCGTGGAGATGGTAATGGCAGGTTCCCTCACTCATTCTCTGTTCTCATTCTGGATGAAAGAAACGTGCTGGTAGACTCGGGATGCGGAATAGAGCATCTAAAGGAAATTAGAAGAGAGTGGAGGGTGGATCTCGTCATCAATTCTCACACGCATCCTGACCATTCCGCTGGAAACTGGGTTTTCGAGGACGTGCCCATCTACGTTCCTCGTGAGGGGTTCGCTACCAGTGGAAGGCTGCAGGCTCTCGCTGAAAGATTTGTTGAGCCGAACATCACCGAGTACTGGATAAACTTCGTGAAGGAGAACATGAACATTAAGGAGTGTATTCCAACGGTAAGCTACAGCGAGGGGGATGTTTTCAGGTTCGGGGAGACCACTCTAGTCGCCCTACACACGCCTGGCCATACCTCCGACCACTACTGCTTCTACGAGCCGCATGAAAGAGTCCTACTCTCCTTCGACTACGACTTCACGCCTTTCGGCCCATGGTATGGGCATAGAGAATCCAGCATAGATGAAACAAGAAGGTCGATAGAGAGGATTAGGTCGTTGAAGCCTAGAATCGTCGTCTCGGGGCATAAGGGTATAGTTAGAGAGAACATAGAAGGCGAGTTTAACAAGTTTCTAGGTAGGATCGACGAGAGAGAAACGAGGATACTGAAGCTCCTCGAGGAGGGAAAGACGATAGATCAGCTCGTCGAGGAGGCGCCAATATATGGGTCATTTCCCTACGCTGAGCCTCTTTTAAGGTATTGGGAAAAAGTTATGATAGAGAAGCATTTAGAGGAGCTTATGAGGAGGGGGATTGTTAGGAAGGTAGGATTGAAGTATGTGGCGGTGACCCGATAAATTTGGGTCGAGAAGCCTGATTAGGCAGATTGGAGGGTTGTCCTTGAGGTGGACGCAACACTTGTTTTTGAGGTTTAACGATGATTGGGGGCGCGCTATTTGCTATTTCGCGCAGAGGTTGAGGGAGTCTTTAGGGGACTTGCTCGTGAGCGTCGTCGCTGGTCCAAGGGAGGACTTCATGTTCCACGGCTGCAATGTGGTAGTCGTCGTCAGGGAGGACACCGTCGACGTGCGCCGGAAAGTGGTGGAGGCAGAGCGGGAAGCCGAAAAGCAACACGGCTGGAAAGTGGGAATAGCACCAATGATAGTGAGAGAGGAAGAGGAAAGTTTTTACTTGGAGGCTTTCCGTTGAAGGCTGACGAGCTCTACAGGGAGGCTTTAGACGACATTAAACACGGTTACTACAACAAGGCTGTCTCAGCCCTTTACTTTTCACTCAGGTTCTTAGCTGAAAGGTTCCTCTTGGAGGCTAGGGCGCCGATCCCTAGACGGGATGACAAGCTGGCGAACTCGCTTGACAGTATGGGTCTGGGGGAGGCCGCCTTTGCGCTCAGAGAAATGTATGTGCTTAGAGTGAAGGCAGACTACAGGGAGGAAAGCGTCACTAGGGAGGAGGCTGAGATGGCGCTGAAAGGCTACGTCAAAGCTCGCCAAACCATCGAAGCGCACAGAATGAAGCTTAAAGCTTAAACTCAAAGAAACTCAGCAGTATACAGTAGAAGTACAACACGCAACACTAGGAACTGAAAACATAATTGAGCATTGCGCTGAAGCGGAGGGCATCCATATTTCTTTTCCAGTAGATGTAGGTGTGGCATAGAGCATGAGCACCCGCATGCCGGATCCTACAGTGGAGCTGAGGTGGTTGCCGTCAGTTGAATATTTATTTCTCTTTATTCATGTGAACTGGGTGGATGAGCCAGAGCGGTGCTGTTGAGGTGGGTGCGAAGTGTGAGTTAACTTGTAAGTGAACTTTATCTCGGTGTCCCCTCTCTAGGAGCCGCATCACGATCACTGAGAAGATAGCTTAACTCTGCACAAGAGGGGCTTTGCGAGCCCATCGGTGTGGGTGGGGGGTAGTGGTAAGAGAGCTGGATAATTGTGTGAAGCATAACACTACGAAGGGGGGATA
>Ga0105162_1000954_pt1 | contig 17438 bp, 19 predicted proteins | sample JNZ201metaG_FD_81532 | JGI IMG/M metagenome (GOLD analysis project Ga0105162, IMG submission 81532) | Hot spring microbial communities from Jinze hot spring, China to study Microbial Dark Matter (Phase II) - JNZ 20120812A | ecosystem: Environmental > Aquatic > Thermal springs > Hot (42-90C) >...
AGTATAGAGTTCTTGCAAACATTGGATTGGGTTTTCCAGATGAAAAACCTGGAAAGAAAAAAGTGAAAAGTTTTGAAGAAGCAACTTCACTATGAGTTAAAACCGAATTTTTATTCAAAGGGTGAAAATGTTTAAGGGGAAGATAGCTTTTTTCTTCAAAATCTAAGCCAAGAAGTGAAAAGAGGTCTATTTTTTTGGGATACAACTCTACAAAATTTTTTATATCTCTTGTCACATTTTCTTCATAACCATCACCTACAAGATAACATTCTTTTATGTTAACTAAAGGGATATCTAAGCTTGTTTCAAAAGGAACGAAGTAAAACTCGGATTTAATTCTCAAGAAAGAAGAGTCAAGACGGCTTTTGTATATTAAGTAAGCTTCTTTTTTTCTTTCTTGAGAATCGAATGGTATGAAATAAAAAAGCTCATAACCTAACGATTCCAACAAAATATCAACAGCATCTGGAAACATCAAAAGTTCTTTGCTCGAAGGGTCGAAAACAACAACTAAAAAATCTTCTGGATATTCTAAGGATATGAAGTTTTTCATTTCAATTTCATTGCCCATATTTTTAACTATAAGAGAAAAATTTTAAGTCCTTTAACGATTAAAACGCTAAGAAGCTCCACCAAGGCTTTTCTATCTTTTCTATTTTCCCAGTTTCAGCGTTAACTTCAGTTTTTATTGGAATTGTTACAGGAATAAGCCAAAGCAGCTTAGCACTTTTCAAACCATCAGCTTCATAAAAAGCTTTTTCTTCTCTTGCTTTCAACTCAATTCTTTTTATTTCTTGTTCTTCTTTAGCAATTATGACTTGCTTGGCCAAATCTGGCATGATGTTCACAAGAACTTCAGTTTTTTGAGTCTCAACTTTCAAAGAAGAATTTTCAAATTTCAAAGTTTCTCTTGTTATTGCAACTATGCCTTCAACTTCAATTTTTGTGATTTTTTCTTTTTCATCGATTTCAACTTTAACGCTAACTTCTGGTTTTGCTAAGCTTGAAAGTTGGGGAGGCAATGCAGGTAAAACAGGCTTAACTTCAATTGAAATCAAAGGAATTCTTTCCACACCTTTGAATTCAACTGGCCTTTCTTCGATCAGCACAGGCTTTTCAGCAACAGGAGAGATTTTGATGGTAGCTTCTACTGGCAATGTTATTATAGGCTGGGCTGTTTTTTCCATAGCTCCACAATCTTGAGGGCAAATTTCTTTAGTTTCTGGACAAGGGCAACCAATTGCAAGGCAAACCATTTCTTGACATATCCCATCGCCACACAAGTTTTTGCAGCCAAAAGGCAAAGATTTAATTTCTTCTGCTTTTCTGATATCAATTTCTATTGGTTTAGTTGCTTGTGTTGGTGTTTCTTCAATTTTTGTTTTAATTGCTTCAATTGGAATAGCTATTTCAGTTTGGGCAACAACAGGACTTAAAAGCAACAAAACAATTAGTAAAAGAACTAAGTGTTTTGTCTTCACATTTATTAATTGAATTTTTACAATAAAATTCTTTTGACGCTGTTTCTTGAAAATTGTTCAAAATTGCAATTTTGAGCTAAAAAAACTCATCTATTCCAAGCTGAAATTGAAAAGAAGTTTGTGTATAGGCAAAAGTATTATTTTTCTTTTGTTTATCTCTATAGTTTCTTCTTTTCCATTATATACAACTACTCCTTTACTTACTTCGAATTTTTTCATGAAATAAAGCAATGCTGCAATATCTTTTTTGTTTATAGTCTCTTTTTCCTTTACTTCTATTGGCAAAATCTCATCATCCAACTTCAAGAAGTCGATCTCTTTCTCACCCGCTTTCCAGTATTTATCTAAATGAAGAGCTGAATTTACAAGACTCTCGAAGATCTTTCCTTCTGTTAGTTTTGGATAATAGCATAGCGAGAGCGCAATGTTTGCTGGATATACCTTCTTGAGTTTCCGTGACTCTGCTCTAATTGAAGGCCGAAAATTTTTAACAACAGTAATAAGATTGCCGAATTCGAGAAAGGCTATATGTTCAGCCAACGTTAACTTGTGTACACCAAATTCTTTTGAAAGAGCTGTAACATCAAGAATTGTACCCACATCTTTCATGAAGAGGTCTTTCAGTGCTGACAAAAGAGATATATTCACATGTTCAAATGTTTCAGGTATGTCTGTTTTGATTATTTTTTCTATCACAAGCTCTCTAATGTATTGATTAATTTTCGTCTTATCCTCCCACAAGACTATTTCGGGGAAAGGTTTCCTTATGTAATCTTCAAAAATTCTTCTTAGCTCTGATTCGTAGAGCTCAAAGTTGTCTATGGGTTTTCCAAAGTATAGCTCTGCAAACTCTTGAAATGTGAGGGGGGAAATATATTCAAGGAAATACCTGCCGGCTAGATCTCTTATAGCTGCTTTTTCCAGCATAAGACTGGCTGATCCAGAAAGGCATATTTTAAGATTTGGAAAGTTGTCGTACAAAAGTTTTATTTTAGCACTCCAAGCTTTTAGTTTTTGAATTTCATCAAAGAACACAAAACATTGCTCTTTTCGCCAGTCAACCTTAGTTAGCTTGGAATATTCTTCTAGTATCTTTATAGGATCTTCAACCCCCTCGTCAAATGAAAAATAGAGGATGTTCTTAGGATTAACATTTCTTTTAAGAAGTTCTTCCACTAATTGATAAATGATAGTAGTCTTTCCTGTTCTTCGTAATCCATTCAAAAGGAGAATTTGTCTGTAATTGAAAAATGTCTTTTTCACACTCTCGAAGACCTTTCTCTTGTACTCACGTGCTTTTTCCTTTGATATTCCACCACTTTCCCACCACTCGTTAAGAAGTTTTAAGATTTCCATATAAGTTCTATATAAGAACTAATATTTAAATTTTTCGTTCTAATTTGGAACTAATATTGCATTTAAGCTGTTAAGTCATGTTCTTTAATTGCAATCAAACTTCTAAGCTGCATTCTTCTGCAGCCTTATCTTCCCTCAACCTCTTGAAGCTTGGAGCTCTCAGCTTCAAATCTTCTGTTAGCTCCAAAAATTGAACTTCACAAACGAGCTTTGGTTTTACCCACCTAACTTTTTCAAGAATAGAAGGTTCTTCCTCAAAAACATCAAAAGGATTTTTCTCAATCTCGATTTTTTTAAGTTTTTGAGTGAGCTCTTCCAAGTCTCTTTTATCCCATCCTGTTCCAACTCTTCCTATATATCTAAGCTTTCCTTCATGCATTGCTCCGAGCAACAAAGCTCCAAAATATTTCTCGCGCTCTCCTTCACCCAAAGTATAGCCACAAATTATTGCGTCCAAGCTGTTTAAAGCTTTTATCTTCAACCAATTCCTACTTCTCTTACCTATTTCATAAGTTGAATCAATTCTTTTTGCTATTATCCCTTCCAAGCCTTTAGCTTTAACTTCTTCAAAGAATTTTTTGCCTTCACCAACCACGTAAGCTGAAATCAAAATTCTTTCGCTCTCTCTCACAACATTTTCTAAAATCTTTTTTCTCTCAATCAAAGGCAACTCAATCAAATCTTTTCCGTCTAAATGTAGGATATCAAAAACCACAAGTGTTGCAGGATTTATCTTTGATAAAATTTCTGCTCTTGCTTTACTCCCAACATGCTCCCTTTCTGCTAAAAGGTAAAAATCTGGCTTTCCTTCTTTGAAAACAACAAGCTCTCCATCAAGAATAACTTGCTTCGCTTCTACATCTTTCCAAAGTTCTTTCATCTCCGGGTAGCGGTTTTCAAACCAAGTTCCGCGTCTGTTTAAAAACCTAACTTCTTTTTTCTCTTTATTTATGTAAGCTATTGTTCTTGTGCCATCAAACTTTATTTCGAAGATAAAGTTTTCATCATTAAAAGGTTTAGAAATTTCGGCAAGCATTGGCTTAATTTTTTCATCAAACAACATAAATGACACTGTCCAAAAATCTTTCTAAACATTTTCTTCAACTTCTTTCTTTTTCTTCTTTGCTTGCTCAATGCTTGCTTTCAAAGCTTCCATCAAGCTTTTAGCTTCTTCTACACGCTCTTCAGCTTTAACTTCAATTTCTCTACCTTCAGCCTTAGCTTTTATCAACTCTTTCAGCTTTTCAGTATATTCATCTTTAAACTTAGAAGCATCGAAACCTTCTTCAGTCAGCTTTTCAATTAAAGCTTTTGCCAACTCAAGCTCTTCTTCGCTAACAACAACCAAATTCTTAAGCTCTGGCAACTCTTCTATATCTTTTATTTCACGCAAGAAATAAAGCAAATGCATGACCAAACCTTTTCTAAAAGGCCTTAAGCAAACAAGGTATTCTTTATTTTTCAAAACAATTTTGCCGATAGCAGCTTTATTTGCAAGCCTTAAAGCTTCCACAAGCAAAGAATAAGGCTTTTCTCCACCTTCTTCTGGCACAACGTAATAAGTTTTTTGGAAGAAGATTGGGTCTATTTGTGAAATGTCAACGAAAGCTTTTATTTCAAGGTTTTTACTGCTTGGCAACTTCAACTTTTCTATCTCTTCTTTTTCAAGCACAACCCATCTATCTTTTGAAATTTTAAAACCTTTTTTTATGTCTTGCCAAGCAACTTCTTTTTGGCAATTTGGACACCATCTCTTGTATTCTAAAGGTGAATGACAATTTGGGCATAAATTGTGAAATTCTATTTCTTTTGTCTCGGTTGCGGTATAAATTTTAACAGGTATATGCACTAAACCAAAAGAAATTGCTCCAGTGAAAATTGCTCTTGGCATTTTCCCCTAAATAATTTTGAATTTTAAGTTAATTTAAAGCCTAAGCAATTAATCAAACTAAACCATTATCTTTATAACATCTTTATCCTTCAAAACATAATCTTTACCAAGCCTTTTCTTTGTTCTAGCATCTATAGCACAAATGAATTTTTCCCCTATTTCAGTGTGAATTTTAAAAGCCAAATCTAAAGCAGTTGAGCCTTTCGGCATTAAAAAAGCATCTGGCAAAACATTTCCATCTTTGTCGCAAAGTTTGTTTTCATCTTCAACAGGATAAACAACAATATAGCCAAGCAAATCAAAAACAGCTTTATTCAAACAATCTTGCACTCCAGTAGAGCCGTATTTTTTAATCAAATCTTTTATTTTTTCCAAAGCTTTTGCTTGTCCTTCGCTCAATTTGCTTTCTTCCAAAATTTTGAAATCATCGCCTGGTAAGTAATCTATTAAGCCGAGTGAAGCAGCTTTTTTCAAAGCAATTTCATAATCCGAAGAAGTTGGTATTATCATCAAATCAGGGAAATTTTTCTTTAATTTTTCAAAATTTTCTTGGGCTTCAGGCAAATCTATTTTGTTTGCAGCTATCAACATCGGTTTTGAAATCTTTCTAATTATCTTCGCGAACTTTTCAATTTCATTCACAGAAGCCAAATCCAAAGCAGCTTCCACATGCTTTTTGGTAACTTCAAGACCACTTAATTGTTGAACTAAAACATCAACTAGTTCGCTCTTTGATTTAACTTTTCCGATTTTTGTTAAAGCCCTTTTTATGACATCTGCAAACCAAAGGTCAATTTCTTCTTGAACAAATTTAACATCAAAGCTTGGGTCATAGCCTTTTGTTGGATTTCCTTCTTCATCTGTAAGGCCAGAAGCATCTACTATGTGGATGAAAGCAGAAGCTTGCCTTAAATCATCTAAAAATTTATTCCCCAAACCTTTGCCTTGATGTGCCCCTGGAATTAAGCCAGCAACATCTATAAGCTTTATTGGTATGAACCTTTTACCGTTTTTGCATGCCCCATTTCTAGGGTTGCACTTCACGCCAAACTCTTTGCAAACACAATCAACTATAACATAAGCTATGCCAACATTTGGTTTAATCGTGACAAATTTTCTGTTGGCAATTTCCACATCTATTAAAGTTGCTGCTTTGAAAAAACTCGATTTTCCGACATTGGTTTTGCCACAGATCCCAATTATCATAATTTTATATTGGGAAAAAAAGAGTTAACTCTTTGCCATCTTGTAAATTTCTTCAACCATCCTTTCTATGTTTTTAACTCTTTCATTCAAAGCTTCGATTTGAGCAGAAATAACTTCAACTTTTTGCTCTAAAGGTAACTTGCTTATTTCAATTTTTGGCTCTTGTTTAGGTTCTTGTGGGGGAGGAGGCAAAGGCTCAACTTTTTTCTTCCTAAACCCAAACATCAAACCACCTCTGGTGCACCAATCCAGCTTCTAACAGCTCTTACAAGCTTATAAATATCTTCTTCAGCTATCTTGAAATATTTTCTCCTTACTTTTGAATAAAAGATTTTGAAATAAAGCCAAACCAAAGCTTTGTAGATTGGAGTTTGTTGGAAGCCTGTTGAAAATTCAAAGCTAGTCCTCATGCTACCTCCAATCGCTACTCTCACATTCCCCTCTTTCTTTGGGTCAGAAGGTTGAGCCCCTTCAAAAATTATCTCATAGTAAGCTTCTGTGAACCTATCAAACCCTTTGTTTACCATAATCCTTATGTAAAAGTTGTGAGGATCGCTATCAGCACTCCACCTGAAATCCCTTTCCCATATTGCTGTTCCGCCAACTTCTAACGTTGTTTGAAGGAAAGAACTATCCATTTTCTTGTAAAGCTGAAATGGATCTGGGCCTTTATAATTTATTTCAATTTTTTCTCTTGGGTAAAGAATACTTTCTTCTATCACCCATTTCGGCATTGCTACCTAATAAGTTTTTGGTAAAAGGTTAAGAAAAGATTTTACTTCTTCCATAAATCTTTGAGAAAGTTCTCTACACTCTTGCAAATATCTCATCCTTGTGCTTTGGTAAATTAATTTATGCCAAAGTGTTCTGAATAATTCGTAAAGCAAGCTTCTTTGCCAAATAGTGTCTTGAGGATATTCAGTTCTTAACCTTGGCTCAAACTCTATTTTCACTTTTCCTTCTTTTCCAAATTCCCTGCTATGCTTAGCTTCCCCACTTAAACTTATAACAAGGTAAAAGTAAGAAAATGTGTCTAAATCTTTTATGGCTTCAATCCTAACTCTAAACTTTTCAACACCACTGCTTCTATCCCAATTGAATTCTCTTTCTTGAACATCCCCAGGCTCAAGCTTCCAAACACTTATCAGCAATTCTTTTATCTTTTGATAAACGTTTTGTGGATTGGGTCCTTGGTAATCTAGAGTGACGAAAGGTGCAGCTGGTGTTAAGCAATCATCATGTATAACAAGCCTAGTTCTAGCAAATACTGGCATAATATTTAATTGCACGCTAAAGGTAAAAAGTTTAAAATTTTTTGTTCAAAATTTAAATCATGCAAAAAGAAGTTGGAGCAATTCTAATTTTCTTAGGTTTAGCTTTAACTTTCAACTCTTTCAGGTGTAAAGGATACAACGAATTTTTAATTCAGCTCATGCTAGGCCCAACTTTTTTAGGCTTGGGTTTACAATTGATTAAATGATGTGGAGTAAAATTTTAGGCATATTGAGCTTCGTTTCAGGGATTTTGATTGTTATGCTTTTTCCTGACATAGTTAGATACCAGCCTGAAAAAATGGGCGTTACAGGAGTTTTCATAGGCTTCGCTCTCATAGCTTTTGGGCTTTACTTGCTCAAAACTTAATACAAGGAAAAACGAATAGTTAAATATGGGTGTTAAATATCCTGAAGACATCCACACAAAAAAACCTGGTGCTGGCTTAAACATTCAACCTCTCGACATAGATGTTCACCTTGATTTTGATTCTTCCCTTGGAAAAGGTTCAGGAATTTTGTTGGGTTTAATTTTCAAACTTCCCAAGCTTGGTTTTGAAAGGGTAAAAGTTGATGATATGATTGTGGTATCACCAACTTTCCAGCAGTATTACCAAATAACTTTGAAGCAGAAAGAAGAATTGGAAGCAATTATAAAAGCTGGGCTTGCAAGCATAGCTACAGCCCTTTCAGATTTAGAACTTTTGAAGCATGATTTCAGAAAATATAAAGAGTTCATGGACTACTACAAGCTAATGGAAGAAGGTAAGAAGAAGAAAGATGAAAGGATGAGGATGGAAGGGGAAAGAGCTTTGAAATCAATTTTCATTGATCAAGTTGATTCCCACACAGATTTGCCCAACACACCAATAGCTTTGAGGTCGATAGCAGGAAGGTGGCCAACCATAATTGCAGATTTCATGAAATTGACGGATGAAGATTTAGACCCGAAAGAAATTGCAAAAAAATACAACATTTCTGAAGCAGAAGCAAACATCTTAGCAACAAAAAATAAACTTTACCTTGAATGGAGAGACGAACTTTTCAAAAGGGCTGTTGAAGAAAGGTTCAGAAGCTTGCTCCAATTGGTTGAAGCAAGAAGAGCATCTTATGAAGAATACAAACAAATGATAAAACCAACTTTGAGAAGGTATAAATCAATAGTGGATGGTCTTCAGTCAGATGCAATAGCAAAATTTTTGCAAAGAGCTGCTTTTTGGAGGCCTGGAGTTCAGCCCATGTCAATAGATTCTACAACAATTTGGGCATGGAAACCTTTTGCAGTTGCTGAAAAATTTAAAACGCCAAGGGAAAGACCACTAGACGAAATTCCTGCAACAAAAGCAGGCTTCACTTTGGAAGAAGTGGAAGAAATAAAAAGAGCTCTTGGGAAAGAAGAGCTTTTCTTGAAAGCTTTACCAGTTGAGCCTTCTATAGATGAAATTGTGAGAGAGCTTGTAAAAGAAATAAAAAAGGAATATAAAGTTGAGATAACTGCTTTGGACATTTACAATGCAAGGGAAAAACTTGTGAAGAAGTTCGAAGAATCGGCGAAAGGAGCAACTGATTATGAGCCATGGGTCTTCAGCCCTTACTACATTTTTTTGGAAATCCCTGTGGTGAGAGCAGTCATAAGATTGCCCAATGGAACTGAAATAGAAGATTTGATGTTCGATAGGATTAGGCCGTACCTTTGTTCACAAAATGTTATGATAGCTAGGCTTGTTGAACTAGAAGCAAAAGACAAAGAGCTTGATAATTTCGTTAAGAGAATGCTCGGTGAAGCTGGTTTGTCTTTGGAAGAAAAAGTTGTGAATATAGAAAAATTGGAAAAAGAATATTTGATTAAAACTGAAGAAAAGAAGGAAGAGAAGAAAGAAAAGAAGAAGAAACCTTATGAAGATTTTGCCAAAGCTCTTGAAAAATTTTCAAAATTCTTTGGCTTACAATTCTTCAGGGCAAAAGGCCCTTACGAATTCCACTTCCAAGAAAGGATCACGAAGTATTATTTAACAGAAGTCGGTGGTACTTGCAAAGCGATAATAAATTTCATAAAATCTTCTTATGGTGTGCCTTAGGTGATTGAATGGGTTATGTGTTGGGATTTTCAAGTGGAGCTTTTGGTGTTGCTGGACCAGAAGAAAGACCAAATTTAGCGGGGCTTTCTCAAAAAGCTGAATCTTCCATAACAAAAGGTGTAAATTTCGTTCAGCTTGATTTAGAATCGCTTTCAGAATTTGAAGAGCCAGATCTTGAGAGAAAGATGAAAGAAGATATAATGGAAAAGCTTAACGTGAAGTTTGGAATTCATAGCGAGACAAGAGCTTTTGGTGTTGAGGCTGCAGAGCTCGATTCTGCTATAAAAATGGAATACGAGAGGTCGCATGAGAGAATTGTTAGAATCTTGGAAAATTCAAAGAAGATAGGGGCAAAATATGTTTTGATCCATTCTTCCGAATCAGAACCTTTTCGCTTGTTGGAAAGAGTTCTTCAATCTTCTGATCTTGTGGATCCTTGGGGAAGACCTTTTAGAGATTTTCTCCAACAGAACCAATGGCTTCTGAATTGGGTTTTGTACGGAAGGAAAGAAGATAAAAAAGAAGAAATGGTTGAAATTTTGATGAAAATTTGGAAAGAAAAAAGGTTGGACATAACTAGTGAAGATGTGGAAAAAGGTTTGAGGGAAAAAGGAATTAGACCACAAAAATTTTTCTGGCTTGAGTTTTTGAGAGGAAGGACTTTGGAAGAGTATCTTGTTGATGTAATGGTTGGAAGAGCTCAAGATATAGAAATTGCAAGAGGGAAAGAAATACCGGAAGAAGTAAAAACTGCAATAGATTCCCATCTCCAAAAAATATTGCCAATAAGAATTCAAGACCTTAAAGACATAATTGTTTCAGCAGTTCAGTCAAGAGAGTTGCATTACGGCCCAGAAAGATGGGCTTATTATTTTGTAGCTAGATGGATGGAAGAAAATAAAGACCCTTTGTGGGAAAAAATAGTCAATGCAAGTATAAAATTTTTTGCTGCAAGAGATGGGAAAAATGTAGAAGAGTGGATGAAAAGCAAAAATCTTGACCCAAACAAACTTTCTATTGAAGACGATAATTTCAGGGAAAAATACGAGATTTGGGTTCCTGCTGTTTCTGCTAAATACATTTACGGTCATTTCTTCCCAATTGGGAGATATGAAGACCCGAAAAAATATTTGGATGGTATGTTTTTAGCTTTGGAATCTCCGATGGGTGGGAGAGGCATAGAAGAATGGCTAAGGCTTGCAAATCCTTACCAATACTACTTTTTAATAGAAGAAGCAAACAAACAAGCTGGAAAAGAGATTTTTGCTGTTGCACTTGATTTTGAGCATATGCTCAGCTTAAGAATAGATCCTGAAAAAGTAATTGACCTTTTGCCTGAAAATGGTGGTAAACAAGTTAGGATAATACATGCTGGTTGGCCTTCAACCCTTGCTCCTGCCCACATACCAATAGAAATAGGGTCAGACCAACAACTTTACCTTTACAAGATGTACTACAAGCTAAGACAAAAAGGTTTTGGTAAAGATGATAGAGATTATTACATAATATTTGAAAGAGGTGGACCCGAAACTTTCCATCAATCAATCGTGGCTTTGAGATTAATAATAGAAACTTTGGAAAAAGACATACCTCCAGAAAAATTGATCGAGCATCCTGAATTTTTTGGCTTAGACATTTCTCAAATACTTTCACCGGAAAGGCAAAGAGTTGTTATAAGAGAGCATGCTTTCGATCCTCTGAAAGGCTTGATAATGGTGCCTGAAGAAGAGCATGGATTTTTGGGAAGGGCTGCTGTTGAGAAAGGAAAAGTTGAAGAATGGAGGAAAGGAAGGTATAGGTGAAAACTTAAATAGCTAAGCTTAAGAAGAAAATATATGCCTTTGGATGAATTGGAAAAAGAGTTGGAGGTAGAGCTTGTGGAGAAAAAAGAAGAGGGAGAAGAAAAACCTTCGGAAGAAGTTATAGAAAAAGTTGTGAAATTTGCAAATGAAGCAAGGAAGCAATATGGGAATGTTGTAAAATCTATTTTGATTTTCGGCTCAGCAGCAAGAGGAAAAATGACAAAAGGGAGTGATATAGATGTTTGGGTTGTTCTTGACGATACGGCAACAAAATCTTCAGAAGATTTGGAAAAAATCTGCACTCAACTTTATTTAATAGCTCATGAGCTTAAAGACTTACACATCCAAATAACTCCTTTAACAGAATTTTGGACATGGCTTAAAGCAGGCTCCCCTGAGCTCGTTAACTTTTTGAGGTACGGCTTCCCGGTTTATGATTCTGGTTTTATAAAGCCTGTGCAAAGGATGCTTCAAATGGGCTTGTTGCCACCAAGTGAAGAAACTGTAACACTTAAAGCTAAAGCTAGTGAAGCAAGGTACAAAAAAATTAAACTTGATTTGAAGAGTATGATTTTTGAGTTGAGGTATGCTGCAACAGACATAATCCAAGCTGTAGTCATGTACTACTACAAAGCTCAACCTGACCAAAAAGCGATTCCAGAATTTTTGGAAAAGCTAATTCAAGAAAAAAAGCTTGAAAGAGAATACAAGGAGAAATTTGAAGAATTGAACAAACTCTGGAAAGATATTGACCATGGAATAATTAAAGAAGTAACTTCTCAACACTTGGAAAAAGCTCTAAGCTTGGCAAAAGAAATAATAGATAGATTTAAGTCTTTACTCCCAGAAGAAATAAAGGGTGAAGAATTGTTGAAGGAGGAAGAAAATGAGTGAAGATACAAAAGAAAAAAGGATGGAAGATGTTAAGAAGTTCACAGAAGAAGTTTTGAAGAAATATGGAAATTATGTGAAATGTATTGTGATGATGGGGAGTGTTGCAAGAGAAGAATTTAAACCAAAAAGCGACATTGATGTTTTTGTTGTTATCGATGATACTTCTTTCCAAATAACTGAAGAAGAAAGGGATAAAATAGATGAAGAGCTTGAAAAAATAGCTGAAAGTATTTCTCCTTTGATTTCAGTTCAACCAACTTACACTTTAACAGAATTCTGGGATTATGCAAGAGTGTGCCACCCAATAATCTACAATTTCATCAAAGAAGGTATAGCTGTTTATGATACTGGTTTTTTTGCGCCGATAAAAAGGCTTCTTGAAATGGGCCGCATACCAGCAACAAGGGAAGCCATAGAAAGCTACATGGAAGGTGCACCAAAGAAGCTGATGAGAGCAAAAACTGTTAAATTGCTAATGCTTGCAGAAGACTGTTATTATGCTATGTTGAACACAGCTCAAGCTGTTTTGATGTTCATGGGTCTAGCACCTCCTGTGCCAAGCAAAGCTTACGATGATGTTAAGAAATTTTTGGTCGAGCCCGGAATTTTGGAGCCAGAGTATGCTGAGTGGTTGAAGGAAATAATTGAAATAAGGAAAAAAATAGAGCACAAAGAGCTCATGGAAGTGGAAGGAAAGTTTGTTGACGAATGGATTGAAAAAGCTGAGAAATTCGTCAATAAAATGTTCAACTTGCTTAACGCTTTAGAGATAAAGAAAAGGGAGAAAATTTTGGAAAGAACTTACGAAGTCATGCACAAAGCTGCAATAACTGCTTTGAAAAGTTTGAAAAAAATGCCTGAAAGAGAAGAAGAAGTGGCAATAGCTTTCAAAAGAGAATTCATCGATTCAAAACTTTTAGACCCTTATTACATAGAAGTTTGGAACAAAATTGTCAGCATGAAAAAACTTGCTGATGAAAAAAAGATAAACGAAATTCCCGACAAAGATGTTTACGAGATGAGAGAGCATGTAAGAAGGCTTATCCACGATTTGGCTAAAGTGTTGAAAGAAAAGGGAGTGGAAGAAGAAAAGGGCTAAAATTGAATTTTCTTGCAACTTTCAATTTTCACACCATTTTTATTTCAACGATTTTTCCATTCGGTTTTTCTTCGGCAAAAATTTGCGCTCTGAACTTAAAAATTTTTGTTTTCTTGTCGTGAATGTAATCTGGAGTTAAACCTGCTTTGAAGCAAAGGTTTTCCAAAAATTCTTGTTTTGTTTTGAAGTAATTCCAAACTTGTGGCAAGAAAAGACCGACAAAAGGCCCGTTCTTCAAAATCAAACCATCTTTTCCTTCTTCTATTTTTTCAAAATATTCTTTTGAGTTTTTAACTTCAATGAGCTTTGGTTTAGTTAAAATTGAAACTTCAAAAACAACTTTTTTCAACTCATCTTTTTCCAAAGGCTCGAACCTTGAATCTTCATAAGCTGCTGCTATAGCTGCTTTCTGTACCGCTTCTCCTAAAGGATAAATTGGATAAGGAAAGCCTATGCATCCTCTCAACTCTTTTTCAGGATAAGTTTCTATTGTGACGAAAACTCCTTTCTTAACTTTAAAATCTTCATCAAATTCATTTTCAACTTTTTTCTCTTCAACAGCTTTTCTCGCAAGCTTAACTAGTTTTTCTCCTTGAATTAAATTAAACATAATTTAAATTCGTGAAAAAGAAGATAAAGCTATTTTTTCAACTCAAGAATTACCATCCCAGTTTTAAGTTTCTTCAACTCCCTTTCACTCAGCTTCCTCTTCTTAGCTTTTGGTGAAACTATGGCAGAATTTCCAAAAGGGTCTTTCAAGATTAAACTGAATTTTTCTTTTCCTTCCCTCATCTTCCCAATTTTCTCCAAAAGTTCTTTTACTTTTTCCAACTTCTTCCCTTTTTGAACTTCTAATTGCGATTTCAAAACCCTTTCAATTCTTTCCAAAACACCTTCAACATTAGTTATGAAACCTTCCGCTTGAGCTCCTGGCTCGATTTTAACACCAAGTTCAGGAATTAATAGCGTGCTTGAAGAAGCTCTTACAACTTTTGCAGTTAAATCTTCCTCTTCTTCAATCTCAATTTTATAGCTCAAAGGCTCTTTTATTTCCAAGTTGAAAACATCGTTATGCTTGAAACCACAATTTTCGCATTTTAAACTTAAAATCAAAATCTTTCCAAAGTAAGGGATTTCGGTTGTTGTGCTTGAAAAAATTAAGCTTTGCTTTTTACAAGCAGGGCAAGTGGAAAGTTCCATAATGATTTAATAAAGCTTAAATCTATTAAAAACTCTAAATCTACTTATGTTTGAAAGTTTGTTGTCAAGACTTTATGACACAAATTACTTTAACTTGAAGAAAGAGTTGAGCAAAGCTCACGAAAATCTTTCAAAAATTTTCAAGTACTCAGCAAGCATGCCAGAAATAAAACTAACAAACTTTCCTAAAATTTTCCGCTACATAATCGATCCTTTGAGAGGAATTGTATATAAAGTTGTTGTTGAAATAGGCGGAGCATTTGATAAATTGAGGAATAGGATTTACTTAAACATAGACAAAATAAAAGAAAAAAGCGAAAGAATTCCATTCATTTATCACGAATTAACGCATAAATTCTTGGAAAGATTCAATCTTCCAAGAGATGTAGAAGAAGGTTATGCTTCTTGGTTAACAAAAAAATTAACTGGTTATGCGAAAGATGCTTATGGTAATTTAAGAGAAAGGTTTGAAAGAGTTTACCGTAAACTTGGGGACAAAGTCTTTAATCCGAGCTACAGAAATGAAATAATCAACACATTTTACGGATTAAATTAAGTTCAACATGAAAATTTTTACTTTGGGCCATAGCACAAGAAGCTTAGAAGAATTTCTCGAAATTCTAAAGAGTTTCAAGATTGAGCTTGTGATTGATGTGCGCAGATTTCCTTCTAGCAAAAAATTCCCCCATTTCAACAAAGAAAATTTGGAAAAAGAATTGAGAAAAGAAAAAATTGAATACCTTCATTTTCCTGAGCTTGGTGGCTATAGGAAAGAAGGTTACGAAAATTTCAGCAAAAGCGAAGAATTTTCTGAAGCGATGAAAAAATTCGTGGAAATTGCAAAAGAGAAAATAGTAGCCGTACTTTGTTCTGAATTGTTTTGGTGGCGTTGCCATAGAAGATACATAGCAAATGCTTTAGCAGAAAAAGGTTTTGAAGTGATTCACATTTTTGATAAAGAAAAAACTCAAGAGCACAAGCTTAAAGAGAAAGAAATTGAAGAGAAGATGAAGCTTAGGTTGTGGTGTGATAAGAAAGCGAAAAAACTAAAAGAAAATATATCTCAAGAGTGAAAATATTAACATGCTAACTTTGCTCTTCATCTTGCTTTCAACTTTTTTCGTAAGCTTGATGGCTTTCGTCGGAATCTTAACTCTTTCTGTTAAAAAACAAACTATGAAAAAAATTCTTTTGGCTCTTGTTGCTTTTTCAGCAGGAGCTTCGATGGGAAGCTCTTTCTTCCACTTAATTCTTGAATCTTCTGAATTTTTGTCTTATGGAGAAATTTCATTTTTCACTTTGTTCGGTTTTGTAATTTTATTCTTTGTTGAAAAAGTAATTCACTGGCGCCATTGTCATGAAGCAAGATGTAAAATACACACTTTCGGCTATGTTAATCTCATCGGTGACGGAGTTCACAACTTCTTAGACGGCTTGATAATTGCTGCAAGCTTTATCTCAAGCTTTAAGTTAGGTTTAATCACAACTTTAGCAGTAATTTTGCACGAAATACCGCAAGAAATTGGTGACTTCGGAGTTTTGGTTTACGCAGGTTTTAACAGAAAGAAGGCTTTGTTTTTCAATTTCCTTTCTGCTTTGATTGCAATTCTTGGTGGCTTCATAGGATATTTCATTCCTTCCGAATATTTTTTGAAAATTTTGCTTCCTTTTGCTGCAGGTAACTTCATTTATATAGCTGCTAGCGATTTGATACCCGAAATAAGAAAAGAAGTAAATATGAAGAAATCGTTAACGGAATTTGGAGTTTTCTTGCTCGGAATCTCGCTCATGTATCTCTTAGCTTTTGTGTTTTAAATTTCACATTAGCCAGAACTTTTCCATTCTTATACATATTAAGAGGTATAATTGCTTCTGAAGCAAACGTAAGTCTTTTACCAGGCCAAAATAAACTAAGAGAAATAACCATAGCTGGAAAAGAAAAATCGAAAAGAAATTTTATTCGACAACTATTATTCAAATTAAACATCATTCCAGATAAAGATAAAGAAATACCTGGACAAGAATGTGTCTTAATCACAGGCTTGTCCAACTTTAAACTTATTGAAAAATGGAATTTGTGTGTCTTGCAACCCGAAAAACAAAATGATTTCAAAAAAGGTATTTCAAATTTTAAAGTTGTGCAATCAAGAAAAGGTGAATTGAGATTAAAAGTTTTGCAACTTCTCTCTGAAAAGCCTAGAACAAGACAAGAATTGGGCAAATTATTGAATAGATCTCCAGACACAGTAAAAACAGAAGCCCTTTATATTTTAGAAAAACAAGGCTTGATAGAAAGGGGGGAAATTACTAGCAAAGCAAGACTATGGAAAATCACGGAAAAAGGATTGAATTTGCTTAAAGATGAAAATGCCCTTGAAAAGTTAAGATCAAAATCGCCTACTCTTCTCTAGCTTTTTTCTCAACTTCTTCCTCAATTCCAAGCTTTTCAACAAGCTCTTTTTGTCTGTTTCTTATGGTCACTTCTGTGACACCCACAATGTCAGCAACTTCTCTTTGCGTCCTCTTTTCACCAACCAAAACAGAAGCAATGTAAATTGCAGCTGCTGCCACTCCAGTTGGTCCTTTACCAGAAGTTATTTCTGACTTCTTAGCTTTCTTCAAAATCTCTATTGCCTTTGCTTGAACTCTATCGCTTAACCCAAGCATTGAGCAAAAACGAGGAACAAATGTTATAGGATCTGCAGGCAAAATCCTTAAGTTTAACTCCCTTGCGATGTAACGATAAGTCCTTCCGATTTCCCTTTTCTCAACTCCAGAAGCTTCAGAAATTTCATCCAAAGTGCGAGGAGAGCCGAATTCTCTTGAAACAGCATAAGCCAAAGCTGCTATTACCGACTCAATGCTTCTCCCCCTAACCAAACCTTTATTGACAGCTTCTTCATAATACCTTGCTATTCTCTCATGAATGCTTTTAGACAAGTTTAAGAAAGAAACGATTCTTTGCAACTCGCTCAAAGCAAAGCTTAAGTTTCTGTCTTTTGACTTTATCAGCCTTTTATGCCACTTTGTGAGCCTATAATATTGGGCTCTTTTCTTTGCAGGAACTTTATAAAGCTCGCCAACCCCTTTTCCTATTTCTGTGGTCATTCCTTTGTCATGCTTAGTGAAAGTTAAAGGAGCACCTCCTCTTGCCCTTCTG
>Ga0105162_1000955_pt1 | contig 17435 bp, 12 predicted proteins | sample JNZ201metaG_FD_81532 | JGI IMG/M metagenome (GOLD analysis project Ga0105162, IMG submission 81532) | Hot spring microbial communities from Jinze hot spring, China to study Microbial Dark Matter (Phase II) - JNZ 20120812A | ecosystem: Environmental > Aquatic > Thermal springs > Hot (42-90C) >...
TCCTTGAGTTGCCAGCCACTCCTTCAGAACCCAGAACGTTATATCCGCCTTCTCGATGGAGGCTTCAGGAACGTTTACATCGATCTTATGATAGGCGTACACTAATCCCGGCGGGCTAGGCACTTCGGGAGACTTTTCGATGATCTTTTCAAAGTATATCGTTACGTTTTTGATGATCTCCTTTAGCCTTATGGATACGTTTGAGATGAGAGAGTTGCTTATGTTTAGGTTGATGGGAGAATCAGCTACATCAATCCTAATCGTGAAGTTCCTATCAATAACTATTTCAGGGAGCTCCTTAGGTGTGGTAATGAAGATTGGAGCCTTCGGCCAAAAGACCTTCCTTGGAATCTTGAATGGTATTTCAGGCGGCTTCTAATATGGGTAAATGTCTTGGAGTGCTAGGAGTAGCTTGATATTACTGCGCTATCAATTATCCTCCCATCCATCGCAAAATCTAGCAGAGCACTCACAACCCGCCATCTTTATTTCCTCTCTAAGGACTATTTCATCCTAAACGCGGGGCTTTTAACAATTGAATCAGGACAACTATAGGGGCACTTACCTTGCAAATGAAGTTAAAAAGTTGAAAGAAATTTCAACGGGGCAACTCAGAGCAACGCTAATTCGAACCTTGGAAGTACGTATAGCCAAGCTTAGAAGGATTCCAGAGCTTGGCGAGTTGATAGTTTAATTAAAAGACTTAAATCGCTAACGCCAAAATAAAGAGATTTAACTTAATTCTTGCATCCAGCATCTATTACGGAAATTTTTTATACACTAAGTTATGAATAATAATTGGGGTGGTTTAATGCCCTTTAAAGTTAGAGCAAAATTAGTAAGTTTTTTGGGAGACGAGGAAAAATATCCATGCCACTTTGGATATAGAATTGGTGATGAGATAATATTTGATGGAGAAAAGTTCATTGGAAGAATATGCCCATGGATATTACCTGCGCTAGCTACAAAGGTTTTAGCTGTATTTCGTGCGGGACCGAGACTTAAAGAGCCCCTTCCTGTTTTTGCATATGCCTCTATAAGCATAAAAGATCCGTCTCGCAAAATATATGATGGTATTGGTTTTAAGCCTGTACTAAAGTCTCAAGAACCCTTCCCGGGCGTCCCTCCTGAATTTTTCCAATGGCCGCCTCCTAGAGAGAGAATAGTTAAAAAACCCTCAGTTGTTTGCGGGGACACAAGAACATTAGCATACTTTGAACTTGAAGCTATAGACTTAGCGGATGCAGGAGACTCCGTAACATATTTTAGGCGTCAGATGTCAATCTTAAACAAGGTTCTCAAAAAGCCAGGAATTGAATTGGATAAAATAATTGATGAATTTACAGATTTTGAAAAATATGAGATATATCCTCCGCTTTCCCCTGTCCTCATAAGAGAGCTCGTTGAAGAGCTTGAACTCCTACACTACGTCGAGGTAAAAGACGGAAAAGTTCATGTAACTGAGAAAGGAAAGGAGAAACTTGAGATCTTCAAAAGATCTCTTTCAAAGGATGAAATACTAGCCCTTAATCTTTAGAAACCAAGCGGATTATTAAAGATGTGCACGGGTAATCAAAATGAAGTTTGGCATATCTCCGTCACCATTTCTTTGGTGGAAAGAAGCTAAAGAGTTTAAGAACTGGATTTTAGAGGCTGAAAGTTGTGGGTATGATGCGATCTTCATCCCTGACCATTATAATGTGATGATACCGCCTTTCCCGACCAATGATCTAGTGGACGCTTGGTCAACATTATCCTACGTGGCGGCAAAAACTAAAAATGTAAAAATCGGGACTCTCGTAACTCCCGTGCCAAGATGGGTCCCCAGTCAACTGGCTAAGGTAATCGCAACTGTTGACTGGTTATCTAATGGCAGGGTTATTTGTGGATTCGGCGCTGGGGTCTTTCAAGACGAGTTTATTAATTACTCACCACAGGGATACCTAGGTAGCCCGCAAGAAAGGATTGAAAGATTCATAGAGGGTTTAAAAATAATAATTAAACTATGGACTGAAGATAGAGTGACTTTTACTGGTAAGTTTTACAGTTTGAAAGACGCCGTCCTTCTACCAAAACCCAAACAAAAACCGTATCCCCCCTTGTGGTCAGGTGGTCTAGGCCCGCGTATGTTAAAGATAACTGCTAAGTACTTTGACGCTTGGATACCACACAGAGGAGCGTACCCAGCCGAAAAATATGCATTAGGAGTAAAGAAACTTGAGAAATATCTTAAAGAGCAGGGGAGGAGCGTAAATGAGTTCACTTTTGCAGTAGAAGAATGGATCTCTGAAAAGTGGAGGATGATATAAGAAGGATTGAAAAATATGCGCAAGCTGGATGCCAATATTGCGTAGTTGAGATCCCAATAACTCCTCCCCTGTCTAATGGCAAATACATAGAGGCTATACGAAGATTTGCAAGAGAAGTAATGCCATCCTTCTAAAAAGCCCATGGAAATAACTTATGTCTCCACCTTAATACTTTCATGAATTCTTCCACTTTCCACTAACATATTCCAGCGCTTTTCTATTCACCCTCTAAGAAGCGTAATGAGCTTCTCTGCTACTTATTTCCGTCTCAGATACCTCTTTTTTCTTTTATTGGCTTAGATGGAGGCGCTATTATTAATGCGTAGTCTATGGCTAATATGACGGTGTGACCCTTTGGGAGAAAAGCTGCAAACCAATTCAACGCTTCCCATAACTTAAACGACGCCTAATTTAAAACTCTGTCTCCGGCATGCTGAAGACTTGTTAAGATTTTAGGATGAGTTCTTCCTTCAGCAAGGTCTCACTCAACTTGAAGCCTGAAGCATCATTTAAGTTAACTACTATGAAGTATCTTATGATTGAAACTATGCTTTATGTTTGTTCCCGCTTAAATATTTGAGATGAGAAATCTTCTTAATAGGTGTGAACTAGAATGAAGGTATAACATTCTTCGCAATATTTCTCAGCATCCTCATATATTTTTCATAGGATCGATCTGTCTCAGGACCTAAAGAGCGATCGATGTCAGCAATCCAATAATTGCATCCAGCTTGCATAAATTTCTCAATTTTAGCTATATCCTCTGGCGTTCCACTATTCATTCCAAAGAACGCAAATGTGAAGTTGTCTATACTTTTACCACTTTCTTTTAAACAGTTCTTAACATAATTTATGTTTCTTTCATAAATTTCTGGGGTTATATAACATAGGAATCGTATCCTCCATTTCCCTGGTGCAACTTCAACAGGCTCGTAACGCAGTTCCGGAGTGACCCAACCGTTGCAATATTTCATTATCATCTTTATTGCCAGTTTTCCCTGTACGCCTGCCCAAAGCGGAGGGTAAGGCTTTTGTATAGGCTTTGGTTCTAAATAAGCATCTTTTAACTTGTAATATTTCCCGTTAAAGGATACGATATCATCCGTCCAAAGTCTTGCCATAACTTCTAAACCTTCCCCTAACCTTTCAACTCTTATTCTATGTGGCTCAAAGGCTCCTATTGGCGAATAGTTTACAAACTCTTCGGGAATGTACCCGCTGCCTACGCCTGCTACAACTCGACCTTTAGACAAAATATCTAGTGTAGCTATCACCTTAGCTAATTGACTTGGAACGTACCTTGTTATAGGACTTACAAGCGCCCCTAGTCTCACGTTTTTTGTTTTTCCTGCGATATATGATAGTGTTGTCCAGCAATCCAATGGTTGGAGAGTGTAGATTGGACGTGGAGAAGGTAACATTAAGTTTATAGGATGATCCGGAATGAATATGGCGTCGTAACCCAAACCTTCAATCTCTGATAAACATTTGTCAAACATTGAAACATCTTCCCACCATACACCTGAAGAAAGGAATGCCCCAAACTTCATCCTCATACCTCTATTATCATTTCATAATTTGCGTTTAATTTAGATTTTTCTCTGCATGTTTTTCAGCTTATGAATTGGGGGTTCGATTGATGAGCGCCCAATAATCCCTAACCTTTGGGCGGGTTAAGGACTTTAACAAGACTTTAAGTTAGCAAAAGCAATGTATATCAATTGTAATAAACCTGCAAGGCTACTGCAGAAAAAAGCGCACAAACCAAAAGAGAAAGCCAAGAAATAAAATTAACCATAAATCTTGGTTATTTTTAAAGTTAAGTTTTAAAATGGAGGTAAATTTGATGGAAAGAATGGTAACTTAACTAGTCAACGTTGATTTCTTTTAACCTTCGACGTGGGGGTCGGGAAAGATCTAACTTGCTAGGAAAGATCGTCTTTTCTGAAGTTCTTTAATACTCTTAAAGAATTCAAATGCAAAAATGCTAATAATGTCTCCTTTTATCCTCGATAGTACATGACTTTTTTACGTAAAATATTTATAGATCATAACCCCAATATATATGAGGGTTAAGTATGGTTTATGAAAAATTCATTTTTCCAGTTGAGCGTAGTTGGCATTTGCCTGTGGATGAGAAGGGAAGGTGGCGGACTTTTCACCCTGATGACCACTATAACTCTCCGATAATATGGGATGGCTTAGTAGACCCAATACTCCCAATACACGTTGAAGTCTTCTTTATAAGAGGAGATACTTCTGAGTGTTGGTATCCTGATTTGGGTTGGGAGATAAAAAATGAAGAAACGAAGAAGACGTTAGAACGATTTATGGAGATATCGCCCTCCCCAGCTTATCGGACTAGTGATGGAAGGATAATTTGGCAGCATAGACCAATGTATCACCCCCATGACGAGTGTTATGTCTTCATGGGCACAGACCCAAACAACCCCCTAGATTTAGGTGGGGAGGCACACGTCTGGCTCGGATTAGGTGATCGGGCTGAGGAACACGTAATTACTAAACCATCGCTTGTTTGGATACCAAAGGGTCTTGTGCATACCCCTAATCAGTTTAAGAATGTTCGTAAACCTTTCTTACTAATCATAATCGTTCCTGACTATCATACTGTTGTTGAGTATGGTGTTAATGAGTGGCCGCCGAACTACAGGCCGTTCCCACCAAGACCTGCAGGTGCGATCGACCTGAAAGCAGTAGAGCTTATAGGTCCCAAACCGATACATAGATTCACATTTCCACTAAGTCATAGATAGAATAATATAGCCCTCCCCCTCTTTATTTTTGGAATATTTTTATCCATCTTATAGAACTCGGTTTAGAGGTTTGTGATTACCGTCTGCGGCATACATCATTAGTCGCGCTTGCCGCCATATATCCGCCTAGGAGAGTACTACTTAGTGCAGATGAGGTTTTAGCATCCGGATGAAGCCCACTTGAACTGCAATTTTACGGTTAAAAATATTTCTCTGCAAGTAAAGATGGCACATAACCCAGCAATAGGATAAGATTAAAATATAAACAATAGGTAATTCTGAGACAAATTTTAAATAATCTTATTTTTTAAAGAGTAGTGTTAAGTGAGAAATATGGAAAAAACTGAGTTTCATGACATACTTAAAAGGAGACATCAGGTTTCTCCAATGGACCTTGAAAGAAGAAGGAAAGTGGTAAGATCCTTAATGGAGAGAAGAGGAATAGATCTTTTGTTAATTCAAAGTGTTGGAAATTTTATGGGGGGATATATACGTTATCTAACTGATTATCAAACTAGCTTTGAAGTTTCAACTCTCCTTTTTCCCATCGAGGGCGAAATGACCCTAATTGGACATCGACCCCCACCACCACAACCAATTAGGATGTTTTATGATATTAAAGATTGGCGTGGCCCGCCATTAAATTCAAGCTTATCATTTACAGAGGATGCAAAAATTGTTGCTAAAGCTGTTAAAGAGCGAAAACCAAGTGTTATCGGATTGGTGGGTTTTCCAATAGCTTCAGTGGTTTTTTATGAATATCTTCTAAAAGAGAACCCGACCGCTCAAATTATAGATGCGACAGATGTTCTTCATGAAGCCATGATGATAAAAAGTGAAGAAGAAATAAAGTTAATTAAAGAAAGCGCGGCAGTTGTAGATATAGGATTTGAAGCAGCTCTTAGGGCTATAAAACCTGGAAGAAAAGAGTACGAAGTAATGGCGGATGTTCAACATGCGGTTTTGCTAGCAGGTAGTGAGGCACAATTACTTGGTTTTGCATCTACGCCACCTAACATCCCCTGTTTTATGCGTATGGCTGATACTTGGACCCGGACTATTAAAGATGGTGATGTTTGTACAATTATGATTGAGTGCTCCGGCCCTGGCGGATATTTTACTCAGATAGGAAGGCATATTTGTGTAGGTAAAGTTCCTAAGGAATTAGAGGAAGCGTTTAATTTAGCAAAAGAGGTGCAATGTGAAATTGCAAGAATATTGAGGCCAGGTATAAGCATGAGGGAATGCTGTGACAAATTTAATGAGATATCTAAAGGGGCGGGGATCATAACAGGAGCAGGTATAGGTCATGGACAAGGTCTAAACATACTTGAGAAACCTATAATGCTTCCTGATGAGATTATTAAGGCAGAGTCTAATGTTAATATGGCGATTCACCCCAGCGTTATTATAGATAAAACATATGCTTGGATATGCGATAACTACCTCATAACTGAGACAGGAGCCAAAAGATTACATAAAACCCCTCAAGAAATTTTTGTAGTATAATAATATAAGCAGTTTAAAAAAGTTAAGCTACCATTGAAAAACATGTCTGCAAAACTAACCGTTTAGGTAAGTGTCTATATAAAAGAGTTAATAAATATTTTAGTAGATTTGTTAAAAAGCAGATTTCACTTATATAAAATAATTTATACACGATCCAAAAAATTAATTAAGAAGTTCATATTTGAATAATAAATATGAATTCAGATTATGAAGTTAAGAAAATCTTATGTCACAACGGAATGGGCGGTTGTTGGAACCATTGCGGGCTTTTAGCATATATAGATAAGAAAACGGGAAAAATTATAAAGATTGAAGGGAATCCTAATCATCCGCTTAATCAAGGTTGGGTCTGTCACGACCGAAGCATAGTTGATAACTGGGCTGGTAAATGGTTGTATCATCCTGACCAGCTTATGTATCCTTTGAAGAGGGTTGGTGAAAGAGGGAAAGGCAAATGGCAAAGGATCTCGTGGGACCAAGCGTTAGACGAAATAGCCGCTAAATTAAAGGAGTTAAAGGAGAAGTATGGACCTGAGTGTCTAGCTACGCTTGAGGGAACGTATCGCTCAGATCAATACCCCATACGAGCTAGATTTTTATTTGCATGGGGGAACCCATATAATGAAGCTGCATGTGGGTCTATCTGTCTACATCCAGGTGCTGCTATTGAACTGACGATGACCGGGGGCTTCTCATTTTTGACAGAGCCCAGCTTAACTAGGCTTTTAATAGTACCTGCGGGGAACCTTCCAGAGATGAGTCCACCAAATTGGCGAAGATTTGCAGCAAATAGAAAGAACTTGAAGATTATTGTAATTGATCCCAGATTTTCTGAAAATGCAAGGAATGCCGATTACTGGCTTCAGATTAGACCAGGAACTGATTGCGCTTTATTTATGGCCTGGGCGAAAATCATTATTGAAGAAGAGTTATACGATAAAGAATTTGTAGAGAATTGGACCAATGCACCTTTTCTTGTTCGAACCGACAAACGTAAGCTTTTGAGGGAATGTGACGTTATATCCGATGGATCAAGGGAAAACTTTGTAGTTTGGGATAAGAAAAGAGAGAATATCGCGATCTGGAAGTCTAGAGACTTTGAATATCAACCAAAAGATGCGAGCCCTGCATTACGCGGAATATATAAAGTAAAGCTCATGGATGGAACGGAAGTAGAATGCAAAACTGTATGGGAAATGCTTATAGAGCGTCTCAGCCCTTATACGCCTGAATGTGTTGAAGAGATTACCTGGATACCATCCGAAAAGATTATTGAAACTGCTAGATTATTTGGGAAGTATAGACCTGTCTATATATTTCCAGGGGTAGGTCTTTATCAGGCAGGTAAGAACACTTCTGATAACCATATTATGAAGACAATCCTTCAGATGATTTCTGGCTCTTATGACGTCAATGGCGGTGTAAGATTGGGTAGATTTAGACCAGGGCCGGTCATTGGAGGTAAAATAGGTATTCGCGACTCCATGCTTGAGGGGCAGGAATTCATTAAGCCTGAAACAAAGAAGAAAATGCTTGGCGCTGAGAGATTTAAGGTTATGGCATGGCCTGCTTTTGACCTAGTAAATGAGCAATATAAAAGAGTGTGGGGTATACCACAAACATTCTGCGATCATACTTATAATGTTAGTGTAGGATTAATCTGGCGTGCCATATTAACTGGGAAACCTTATCCAATTAAGGCTTTAATCACTTTTGGTTCAAATCCCATGATGTGGGCGCCTAACACCAAGCTGGTGTATAAAGCGTTAAAGAGTCCCAATTTAGAATTGCATGTAGTTTTAGAGCATTGGATGACGCCAACAGCTGATTTAGCAGACTATGTTCTTCCAGTAGCTTCAAAATCGCTAGAGGTTCCTTACCTCAGCACCTTTGAAGATCTTACTGAGGCATTTTGGGTGGGCGAGAACGTTGTGGAACCTCTAGGTGAACGACATAGTGACTACGATTTTTGGCGAGGGCTCGCGGAAAGGCTTGGATTAAGCGAGCTCTTCCCATGGAAGAATGCAAAGGAATTAATAGAGTATAGGTTAGCATCCGTCGGATTATCATTTGATGAGGCTGTTGAGTTGGGACTAATAGTCTCAAACACACCAGGGTATATGCCTTGGGAAGATAAAGTTTATGCGCAAATAGATCCTAAAACTGGTAAGCCACGCGGCTTCGCAACGGTTAGTGGAAGGGCAGAAATATGGAGTACGATACTTGAAGAACTCGGTTATGATCCTTTACCTCAGTATGAGGAGCCTTATGAAAGCCCTCTGAGAACGCCGGAGTTAGCAAAGGAGTATCCATTAATATTAACAACTGGAGGAAGATTTAGACCAATGTTTCACTCAGAGAATAGGCATTGGGGAATAGGTTTTAGAGAGCAGTATCCTTGGCCTATCTGCGACATACACCATGAAACGGCCCGCGAATTGGGCATTAGCAATGGGGACTGGGTGTGGATTGAAACAAGACGAGGTAGAATCCTCCAAAGAGCAAGGGTTGGTCCTCATCAACATCCGAGAGTTGTGAATGTAGAATCATCCTGGTGGTATCCTGAGTTACCTGGTGAAGAGCCGTGGCTTCATGGCGCTTTTATATCAAACGCTAATGTACTTACTGAAGATGATCCAGATACATGTGATGAAAAACTCGGAAGCTGGTACCTCAGAGCTTACCTTTGCAAGGTATATAAGGCAAAACCTGAAGAACTGAAGGAGGTTTTTGGACCTTTTTACACTCATTTTATCTCTTAAACGTTTTTAACCATACACTAAAACTGGAAAAACTTATATGATAGCTAAAATTATATCTAATTTGTGGATTGTGGATCTATGCCGAAGTATAGAATTAGGGCTCTACCAATTCTAAAAACGCACTATCGCAATAAAAGCATGCTACTTTACCTTGCTAATGGGTCACATGCAACGTGGACGAACTATGTATATTATATTGAGGGGGCAAAACGAAACATTATTATAGATACAGCCTCTCCTGTTGAAGAGATAACGAATAAAGGAAATGACTCTTCATTGAAAGTTGAGGGCATAAAGTCTTTTGAGGAAGCGCTAGAAGAAATAGGACTTAAACCAACGGAAATAGACTTAGTAATACTTACTCATTTACATATTGATCATTATCTTAATGTTTTCAAATGCGTTAACGCTGAAGTAGTAATTCAGGAGGAAGAGCTGAAGTTTGCTAGCTCCCCCCATCCGCTTTATGCATGGGTATACCCTAAAGAGCCGCTTGAAAAGCTTAAGCGAATGAATCTCAGAATTGTAAGGGGTGACGAAGAAATAGATGATGGCATAAATGTCCTTTTTACGCCGGGTCACACACCCGGGTGTCAATCCATAATGGTTGAAACTTCTAAAGGCCCAGTTATCATAACTGGGTTCTGTTGTACAAGAGAAAACTTTGAACCAAAAATGGATACTTTACAGCTCCTTCCCCCCGGAATTTCTATTCTTCCAGTTATTCCTCCAGGAATTCATACTGATGTTTTACAGGCCTATGATAGTATGATTAAAATAAAGAGATTAGCCAGTATAATCGTCCCACTAACTGACGATAATAACCCCCGCATAATTGGGTAACTAAGGGCACAATAAGTTGCCTCTTTTGGAAGCGAAAAACAAGTTTAATAAGAGGAAATAAAGATAGGAGTATGTTGATTAATATGCTGAAGGTAAAGAATTTAACAAAATATTTTGGAGGGGTGCGTGCTTTATCGAATTTATCCTTTGAGATTGGCGGCTCAAAGGTTTTTGGGATAATTGGTCCAAATGGTTCTGGTAAAACGACGTTATTTAACGTCATAATGGGCATTTATTCGCCAGATTATGGGGAAATCGAATTTCAAGGGCGCTCTATTAAAGGTTTACCACCCCACAAAATATGCCGTTTAGGAATAACAAAAACGCATCAAACTCCTCGTCCATTTATGAACCTTACAGTACTGGAAAACTTACTAGTACCTCTTTCTGTTCAAAGCTTAAAACATGAATATGCGGTTGACTATGCTTTAAAAATACTAAAATTAATAGGTCTAGATGAAGTTAAAGATACTTATGCAGGGCTCTTACTGCCCTTTCAGCTCAGAAAACTTGAAATCGCTAGGGCGTTGGCCTGTAGACCAAAACTTCTTCTCATGGATGAGCCTGCTGCCGGAATGCGGGGAAGAGAAATTGATGAGATGATAGAAATTATTAATAAAATAGTTAGGGATATGGGGGTAAGAGTAGTTTTAGTTGATCATAGAATGGAGCTTGTAGCTAAGGTTGCTGAAAGGATTATGGTGATGCATCAAGGTACCAAAATTTTTGAAGGTGACCCTGCCGAGGTTCTAAATTCTCAAGTTGTTATTCAGGTATATTTGGGAAGTGGTATTGTATGAAGAGCTCAGAAACTCCGCTTTTAGAGGTAAAGGATCTCGATGTCGCTTATGGAACGATTCAATCTCTATGGAATATCAATATAAAAGTTGATAGAGGTATGTGCGTATCTTTACTGGGGTTGAATGGTGCTGGGAAATCTACGCTCCTTAAATCTATTATGGGTTTTCTTTGCCCAAAGAAGGGCAGTATTATATTTAAAGGTAAAATAATTAATTCTCTTGAACCTTGGCAAAGAGCTAGAATGGGCATAATATACGTGCCTGAAGGAAGGGGAATATTCGCAAGATTAACTGTAAAGGAGAACCTACTGATGGGCTGTTACTCTAGGAAAAAAAGAGCAAGGGAGATTCTTAGAGAAGTTTACAGAATCTTCCCTATACTTGAGGAAAGAGAGGACCAAGAAGCAGGAACGCTAAGTGGTGGGGAGCAACAGATGCTTGCTATAGCGAGAGGTTTAATGGCGGATCCCGAATTATTAATGTTAGATGAGGTAACTCAAGGTTTAGCACCCACGCTCAGGGAAACAATATATGAAAAAATCAAAGAAATTAAAGATCTAGGTATTACTATTATTCTTGTCGATGAGTATCTGAAAAAGAGTATTGAGATCAGCGATTACATATACCTTCTCACATCAGGTCACATAGTTTTAGAAGGATATTCCGCAGAGATTATTAAAGACAGCAATTTTCTCAAAAAATATTTTGGAGTCTAATAAAATGATGAAATATATATCTCCAGAGGCGATGGTGAATGATTGATATAATTTTAATGGGTATATTTGTAGGCAGTATATATGGAATGATGGGCTTAGGTTTCTCATTAATCTTTACTGGTATAAGAAACCTTCTAAATCTATCATATGGACAGATTTGTATTTTAGGGAGTTGCTTAAGTTTAATGTTTGTAACATGGTTACGAATCGATCCTTTACTTTCACTAGTTATAGTGCTCCCAATAGTCTTCTGCATAGCCTATATAATGCAATACATATTTCTCAATAGAGTAGTGTTAAAAGAGGAACATGGAACCGCTTTGTTAACCACTTTAGGGCTGGCACTAATTATTGAAAACTTACTGCTCCTTGGCATGGGTCCTGATGTGGTAACTTTGTCAGCATATGCTTCTTACTCTCTTTTATATATTGAACTTGGCAGCATCAATTTACCATTATCATATTTGATAACTTTCTTCGCTTCCCTTTTAGCATGTATAGCATTATATGTATTTCTAAAGTACACCTATATTGGCCGAGCCATTAGAGCTACCTCTGAGAGTTACTTACATGCTCAGCTTTTCGGCGTTAATCATAAAAAAACTTTCGCAATAACTTTTGGTTTAGCGGGGCTCATGGCCGCAATGAGCGGAATATTCGCTGGATTTATTTATCCCTTCACGCCTACTTATGGCTTTTATTATATGGAAATGGCGTTTTTTGTCCTTGTCATTGGAGGCATGGGTAGTATAAAAGGATCTTTTGTGGGAGGGGTTATTCTAGGAGTTATTCGATCATTAGCGTGTTATTATTTAGGGCTTCCATATGCAAGGTTCATTGGAAATATAGCCATATTAATAATGTTATATATTAAACCTCAAGGAATCTTTGGGTGGAAAGTATGAATATAAATAAGACCGTTTGTCTAATAGCTTTAATTTCTCTAATATTGCTAATTGCTCCATTAGCGTTTTCAAGAGACATAACGAATTTCCTGACATTCTTCTTTTTATATTCGGCTATGTCACACATGCTCAACCTTCTTATTGGTTATACTGGAATGATAAATCTCGGTTTTCATGGATTTATAGGCTTAGGGGGTTACATGTTTGCTATTTCATGTACCATATGGGGTTTGAATCCTTTAGTTAGTTTTCTTTTTAGTGGAGCTGTCTGTTCTTTAATCGCTGCGGCGGCATCCTTCTTGATCTATAAAATAAGAGGACTGTATTTCGCCTTGGGTACTATCATACTAGCATCGGCATTTAATGCATGGTTTGAAATATGGACTTATACGGGGGGAGGATATGGGATGCCGGTAACCACTTTCATTGATCCAATAATTTTCTATTATGGTGGCTTAGTAATTACTGCGATATCTCTCTTCATTGTATACCTTTTTATAAGAGCCCCCAAATTAAGACTAAAACTTATGGCAATTGCAGATGATGATATGGCTGCGGAAGTTTGTGGTGTTGCTGTCTTCCGAACAAAATTTTATTGCTGGGTAATCTCATCTTTTATGGCAGGTATTATTGGAAGTCTATGGTTTAGTAGTTTTGGCTACATCACGCCGAAGTCAGCCTTTTCTATTAGCTGGACCCTAATTGCATTAACTTCGCTGGTTATTGGGGGTAGTCGAACGCTCGTAGGACCTATCATTGGTGCTTTTATCATCACTTTAATACGGCAATTCTTCATAGTAATTCTTCCCCATGTCGCCCCGCTTCTTTACGGGGCTATACTGGTCATCGTACTTTTCTTGCTTCCTAAAGGTGTTTGGAAATATATAGAACCAATAATTAAAAGATTACTAAGCTAGTACACAAAAAAATTATAAAGTGGTGATTGCGAGTTAACTAAATATTTTCTTCCCATCTTCCCTGAAGACTCAAGTCCTATGTTAGTTTTTAAATGCTTTTTGGCTAAACAGGGGTATGTTCATGCGTTAGATTAAAATTAATAAATTAGGTTTGCCAAGAACGGTTATTTTTAATATTATACATTTGAGGGATTATAATCATCATATGGACACTATTACAATATTTAACTGACATAAATCTTATAAATATCTTGAGAGAAGAAAAATTTATGGGGATATTCATGAAGAAGAAAATAATATATGCCATAATCGCTGTAATTGTGGTGGTTATCGCTGTTGTCGGCGTTTTATACTTCTATTTAATACCAGCAGGTGAAAAGTACCCCACAATAAAAGTAGGAGTCATTACAGACTTAACAGGGCCTTTTGCAGAAGGAGGAATACGCAATAAGTTAATATCGGAAGCATATGTTAAGAAGATCAATGAAGAAGGCGGCATCCATATAGCAGAGTATAACCGCAAGCTCCCCGTTGAGCTAGTCATCGTCAACTATGAGGGTGTAGCTGAACGCGCGCTTGAACTTGCACCAAAACTAATTGATGAATCTAAAGTTTTAGCGATAATATGTGATATGAGCCCAGCTGAGGCGCTGCCAGTTGCTTACTATTGCGAAAAACGTGAAATGATCTGCTTCGTGCTAGGTCCTTTAGAAATGTTTCTACAGAACGCTCCTTCTGGAGGATGGAAGTATAGCTGGGATATATTCCCAGCTATAGCTGACCTTGGTAAGCTCGACGTACTCTATGCGAAGAGGTTCGAAAAGGATCTGGGGCAAATAGTGGTAGGTATGCTTTTGCGCGATGATGCGGATGGACGTGTAGTTGCGAATGTTAATATTCCTATATTCGAGAAAGCCGGCTTTAAAGTGGTATTTCCTGGGCTTTTCCCACCGGGCACCGAAGACTTCTTCCCCATAATATCAAAGTTTAAGGAAGAGGGAGTGAATGTTTTATTTGCGAACTGCTTTATTACAGAGTTCGCTACTTTTTGGAGACAATGTCATATGGTAGGTTGGAAACCAGCAATTGCATATGGAGGAAGATATATAGGTAGAGGCCCACCTGATGCTAAAGTTATAGGTGAAGATATAGCTGAAGGTATATCAGCTACCACATGGTGGTGGTGGAACTGGCCATTCCCAGGGAACGATTGGATAAGGGAGACCTGGCCAAAAATAACTAACTTGCCCCCCTCAGTGTCTATTGGACATAGAGTTAGCGTATTAATGGTCGTTCTAAATGCCATAGAGAGAGCTGGTAAACTAGATGTTAAATCAATTAATCAAGCTTTAGCGACAACGGATGTAATGGTACCTATTGGTCGAGTACGCATGGAGCCAAATCATACAGCAAGAACTCCATGCATAATGGCCCAACTTCAGAGAAGAGATGGAGAATGGGATTTCGTACCTGTTCTCGTCCCCGATCCTGCCTTCGGAATACCTGAGCAACCAGCTATATTCCCACTACCCGGTTATACCCCTACTCGTTAAGAATAGTCCATAATAGTCTACTCGGAACTACAATCAACACTATAATTTTTTAATCTATTTGTGTTTAAACGACTATTTTTGATAAGCTCGGATGATTAATGGCGCGGCATCCAAAAAATATATAAACCTAAAAAACTACAATAACATTATGATGGAAAATGGAAAAAAGGAAACTAGAGTGAGTTTTGTAGCTACAAGTCTTCAAGGCTATGCTGATGCGCATAACTTTAATGAAGTTCATATCCAAAACAATAGGATAATAAGAATTAGACCCTACCATTTTAATGAAAAACTTATATATAAAATTAAAGCGAAAAGCAAAATTTTCACCAGACCAGCAAAGAGCTTATCAGCACCATATGAATTATCTTTTAAGCATCGAGCATTTTCACCAAATAGAGTTAAATATCCTCTAAAGAGAATTGACTTTGATCCTAAAGGCGAAAGGAACCCGCAAAATAGAGGAAAAAGTAAATTTGTGAGGATAAGTTGGGAAGAGGCGCTGAATATAATAGTAGGTGAAATAAACAGGATAAAAGAAAAATATGGTTTACATGCGATAGCCGTTATGGGCGACGGTCATGGGCAATCTAGTTGGCAGACGCTTCACTATTATGCACATAAACTTTTTGATGCATTAGGGGGTTGCACACATATAGTTAGAAACCCTGATAGTTGGGAAGGGTATTATTGGGGCGCAAAGCATGTGTGGGGTGGGGAAATTCTTACATGTGGATGGGAGTACCAAGACGCCATTTATGAAGATGTTCTTGAAAATACGGAGCTCTTAATAATTAGCGGTGACCCTGAAACAACATCCTGGGGGTTCGGTGGACAACTAGGTTCGATATGCATGCGGTGGATAAAAGATGCCGGGATAAAGTGTATATTTATATGCCCTAGTCTAAATTATAGTGCGGCTATACATGCAGATAAATGGATTCCAATAAGGCCAAATACTGATTCAGCTCTTTATTTAGCAATAGCTTATCTTTGGATAACTGAAGGAACATATGATGAAGGATACGTTAAAACGCATGTTCATGGATTTGAAGACTTCAAAAGGTATGTCTTAGGCGAAGAAGATGGAATACCGAAGACGCCCGAATGGGCATCTAAAATTACAGGCATACCGGTTAGAACTATTAAGGCCTTAGCGAGAACGTGGGCTTCAAAAAGGACTTCCATAGCCGTTGCATTCGGAGGGCCAAAAATAAGGGGACCATATTCGACAGAGCCCGCCCGGCTAGAAGCCATATTATTAGGAATGCAGGGTCTCGGAAAACCAGGAGTCCACTTTGTAACACTTCTTCCAGATTGGGCTCTGGGACGTATAGTGCCGGGGGTTCCTACACCCCCAGAGGTATATCCAGGTCTGCAACAACTGCTTGGAGTCCGCCGTGGAATCGGTATGCCCCGCAATCCTTGCACAATATATGCCGTCGCTCCCCTCCCTCCACCATTTATACCTAAAACTTTACTTCCTGATGCTATCTTAAATCCGCCAATAACTTGGTATGGAACAGGGGCTATAGCAGCGTTAAGAGAAGACCAGTTTGAAAAATTTACGTATCCTATGGATGGATACCCCGAGATACATATGATAGTTAATGAAAATGGTTGCTGGACTACATGTTGGAATGAAGGATACAAATTTATAGAGGCCATAAGAAGCCCGAAAATAGAGTTTGTACTAGTTATTCACCCCTGGTTTGAGAATGACTGCGCTTTCGCAGATATAATTCTTCCAGCAACAACTGTATTCGAACAAGATGATTTTGCCGCACACGTACTGGGCGAGTTTACATTTGCCATATGGACTGATAAGTGCATTGAGCCTATTGGCGAATCTAAAAGCGATTATGAAATAATGCGGGAAATAGCCCTAAGATTAGGAGTAAAAGAAACTTTTCCACCCTTTGAAGATTTTATCAGAGAGGCTTATGAAGAATCGCTATGTCCTAAATACATGAGCTGGGAAGAATTCAAGAAGAATAAGGTATTAATTGTTCCATCTCCCTCACTCGAGGAGTGGGAAGAGATAAAGAAGAAATTTGATGTTAAGCCTGGTTTAGGCGCATTCTATGAGGACCCGGTTAATAATCGATTGGAGACGCCTACTGGTAAACTGGAGTTTTATTCTACAGGCCTTGCTGAAAACTTTCCAGAAGACACCGAAAGACCTCCAGTGCCTCATTACATTCCTTATGGCGAAACTCATCAGGAAAGCCTACTACATCCAAGGGCTAAGAAGTATCCGCTGTTAATGGTCAGTAATCACCCGAGGTGGAGGGTTCATGCGCAGTGCGATGATATCCCCTGGCTTAGGGAGATACCTACATGCAAA
>Ga0105162_1000956_pt1 | contig 17430 bp, 23 predicted proteins | sample JNZ201metaG_FD_81532 | JGI IMG/M metagenome (GOLD analysis project Ga0105162, IMG submission 81532) | Hot spring microbial communities from Jinze hot spring, China to study Microbial Dark Matter (Phase II) - JNZ 20120812A | ecosystem: Environmental > Aquatic > Thermal springs > Hot (42-90C) >...
GTCTCCATCTGTGAGCAAATTCACTGTATATTTGCTCAATTTTTTATCATTGTATGATGGAAAATTTTCCAATATTCTATCTTTTATTAAATTTTGATACATTCCTTTTATTGGTAGAATTTTAGGCACGGGAACATAAGACCCACTTTTTAAACTTTCAGCTCTTACAGTTGTAATCCCATCTTCTGTTAATATCCAAATAGGATGTTCTGGTGTTACTACTATTTCTCTACCATTTGAAAAACTAATTTTTATCATATATTTTCCCGCTTTATGTCTACTCACTTGCTTTACTTCACTTTCATAGATTTTTTCAAAATCGGTTGTGAAAACTTTAATTTCACCATTCAGGTTTAATATTTCACAATTATTTCCATTAATAACTTTATCTTTATTCCTTTCAATTAAACCATTAACCAATTCTCCTATTTTAACTTCTCTCCCGTCGGATAGCAAAATTTTCGTATCCTTATGGTATGACTGCTGTTCCATCGCTTCGTGTAAAGCAATTTGATCACTTTTTTCAACTTTCTCAAATTCATCTATGGCACAAAGTGATTTATTACACATGACCAGAGCACCAGCTTCAAGAACCCATCCACCTAGAAATTCTTCATCTCTTACCACAGTTGCCGTTAATCCTGCAGCAGTTACTCCTTTACCAGAAACATATCTTCCACGAGGAATTAGTGTAGCAACTACTTTCATCAAAGCACTCTTAGCTGTTGATGGATCCCCAACTAATAATATGTGAATATCTCCTCTCACTCTAGATTTATCTTTTTGAATGTGTGGTTCACCACCAAAAAGCTGGAGAACAATAGCCTCTTTTATTTCTTCCATACCATACAAACTTGGTGCTATTGATGCTACAAGCTTAGAATAAATTTCAGGATCTTTGGCAAGTTCAAGAATTCTCTTTTCGTCTTCTGGTGTGATTTCCAATTCTTCCCATTCTACTTCTACACTTTCAACAGAATTTGCATCAATATAGATTTCAAGCTGTCTCGATCTAGTACCTCTAACTCTTCTTGGGATTTGTTTAAGAATACCAACAACTTTTATTCTATTTCCAGGATCTGTTTTGTTTTGCATCTTTGGTGAAGTCAAATCTTCTTTTAAGAAAACCATTATTTCAGAAGGTCTTTCACCACTTGTTATTTCAAAAGGTTCTTCTATTGTTATCCATCTCGCATCATAAAGCTTTTGGTCTACAAGTTTGAAATTTCTTCTATTTCCACACTCACACTCATTAGGTGGTTTAATGAATCTTTCTGTTTGAAGTACTGTTATCTTGGAGCCACATTCTGAACATTGAAAAACAGCTTCATAAACTTCTGGTCTAATTTCACTAGCTCTTTTAACAATTCCATCAACAGAAATAAGCTTGCCTATGTGCTCTGCTCTTATATTCCTTATTCTTATTTGCCTTTCTTCTGGCAAATTGAAAATCCTAATTCTCATAGAAGGTTGGCCTGGTAGATCTATTTGTTTTAAGGATTCTTCAGCTGCACTCAAAACTTCTTCTGGGTTATCAAGCAAATAGCTTGCCAGCTCTGGATTGAACTTGTCTAAAAGAGAAAAGTCTACAACCAAAGATTTTTTCCCTTCACTTGCGGCCGAAACTAACTCATTGTAGTAATATTCTCTCAAAAATTCAGCAAACTTTTCTACTATTTCTTCCCTTTCCATGACAATTATTTGTATGTACTCACTAATTTTAAGTCTTTTGGAATATTGAAAAAAATTGAAAAATAGGTGAAATGTTTGCAGTATTTACTTTTCTTTAATTATTGCTTTTATGTTTTTTAGCTTATTGTAGACTTTGTTGAGAGCAGTTTTTACATCATTCACACTTCTTCCGCCTGTGCAAACAATTTTTCCGGAACCAAAAAGCAGGAACGCCACTTTAGGTTCTTCCATCCTGTAAACAAGTCCTGGAAATTGCTCAGGTTCATACTCTGAGTTTTCCAAATTTAGTGCTATCGTGTCTAAATTGAGATTGCCATCTATTTTTGCTGAGGCTACTATATTTTCGACTTGAATTTTAAAGTTCTTTGGAACTTGTGTACCAACACTTTTAATTACAGAAATCACTTTCTTGAAAACCGTGTGAACATCTTCTATACTTTTTGCTCCAGTGCAAACAATTTTTCCAGAGCCAAAAATGAGGGCTGCTGCTTTGGGTTTATCCATCCTGTAAACAAGTCCTGGAAACTGTTCAGGCTCATACTCTGTTCCTTCAAGTTTTGTGACAATTTTTTCTAGAGGCACTTCCACATTTAGAGAAGCGGAAGCCACTATATTTTCAATTTTTATCTTAAAGTCTGACATTTTATCACTACCTATATTTATATTTTGCTAAAAGTATTTAAAGGGTTAATTTAAATAAAAAGTTTCATTATTAAATTATGATAGAAATTTTTCTTTTATTTCTGAGAGAATATGGGCTGATTGCTCTTTTTCTTGCTTCATTTTCTTCAAATTTTTTACTTTTTCCAGCGTTTGTAGAAGTTTCTTGCATCGTTTTTCTCAGTCTTAATTTTTCTCCTTTATCAATTTTCATTTCTTTGATTTCTGGCTCGGTTTTGGGAGGAATAGCTAGCTACTATTTAGGGCTTTTCAGTTCCAAAACAATATTGAAACATGAAGAAAGAATAGAGGGAATGCAAAAACTTATAGAAAAATATGGGAACTTTTCAGTTTTTCTAGTTTCTTTTTTACCTGTTCCGTTCCCATTTGCAATTTTTGCTATGTTGGTTGGTTTTTTGAAAATGGATGTAAAATCTTTCCTTTTTGCTATCATGGCTGGAAAAGGTTTGAGAATTGCTCTAGTATTATTTGTTTTGAAATGGAGTGTTGAAATTTTGAAAATTTTTGGTTTGATTTAAAAGTAGCATTCAGCCTCAATTAAGAAAGAATTGAGCTTAAATATAGGAACTATCAAAGTATTTTTCTCTTCTCTTAAATCTTCTTCCATTAAAGTTATCAATAAGGGTTTAATTTCAAAATTTTCTCCAACTTTCAAACAATCTTTTAAGGTTTTTTCTTTATTCAAAAGAGATTTTAATGCTTCCACTCTTTTTTCTTGTTCTGCTACACACATTTTTATTCTAGATTTCTTGTATCTTCCTCCTGACCATCTTTTGCAATCAACACAAAAAATTAGATTGTTTCTCACAGCCAACACATCTATCTCATATCTTCTTTCTGCTTTGAATCTAAAATTTTTCTTCACAACAAAACCATGTGCTCTGAAAATTTCTGCTACTATTTCTTCAAATTCTTTCCATTTAAAATTTTTCAAGACTTCTTCTATTGGCATTTTTTTAGCAAGAATTTCTATTTCTTCTAACTCAACCACAATTATAATATAAAATTTCAATAATGTTTTATAAGGTGATTAACATACTGATATGTGGTATAGATGAGGCTGGAAGAGGAGCAATAATAGGTCCGATGGTAATATCCGGAGTAGTCATCGACAGTAGAGATGAGAAAAAACTTAAGATGATTGGGGTAAAAGATTCAAAGCTTTTGTCTCCAAAAAGAAGAAAAGAGCTTGCTAGAAAGATAGAAGAAATAGCAAGGAATGTTATTGTGTTAAGGATACAGCCCTGTAAAATAGATGCATATAGGGCTAAAAAAATAAACTTAGATAAAATAGAAGCGATGAAAATGGCTGAAATAATTGATATTTGTGGGGCCAGAAAAGTTTTTGTTGATTCTCTAGAACAAAATGCTGAAAAATTCAAAGAGCTAATTTTAAGTTTCTTGAAAAATAAAAAAGTTGATCTAGTGGTTGAAAACTATTTGGATGAAAGCATTCCTGTAGTTAGTGCTGCAAGCATCATAGCTAAAGTCAATAGAGATGAAGTGATAGAAGAAATAAAGAAAAAAGAAGGGTTTGATTTTGGTGTTGGTTACAGCCATGATGTGAGAACTATAGAATTCATTAAAAAGTTAATGAAAGAAAGGGAAGGACAACTTCCCTCTTATGTTAGGCAGTCTTGGTCCACAATTCATGAATTAAAAAATAGATCAATACAACAAAAAATTAAAGATTTCTTTAAAAAAGATGAAAAATGTAAAGAGGGAAAAAGTGAGGGTTGAACAAAAAATAGTAATGGTTTATACGCTCTTGGGTTTAGTCTCAAGTTTTATCACAAACTATTTGTATACCCTTGGACTGAATTTGATGATAGTAATAGCATTATCACTTTCAATTTATTTCATAACTTTACCTCTTCTTCTAATCTTAACAAAAAACAAAAAGATGATAATTTTTTACAATAGCTTCGTGACTTTTATTCTAGTTTGGCTAACATTTTGGATATTACTTTACAATTTAGGGGGAGTAAATGAAAAGGATTTTCACTAATGAGTTAAAAAAGTTTTTGGGGAAAAAAGTCAAGCTTTTTGGTTGGGTTCATGATGTAAGATTTCTTGGTAAGATTAACTTTATTGTTTTAAGGGATAGGGAAGGTACGGTGCAAGTAATAGTCCCGAAAGATAAAGTTCCTCCAGAAACTTTTGAAATTACGAAAAAGATGCATCAAGAAGATGTAATTGCTGTTGAGGGGAAGGTTGTCAAAAGTAAAGTAGCAAAAGTTGGTATTGAAGTTTTGCCAGAAAAAATTGAGATTGTAAACAAGGCAGAAACTCCATTGCCATTGGATCCAAGGTGGGTAACACCAGCAAACCTAGACACAAGGCTAGAGTGGAGACCACTTGACTTGAGAAGGAGAGAAAATTTGGCAGTCTTTCGGATACAAGCAAAAATAGTTGAAGCAGCAGAAGAATTCTTGAGGAAAAATGGCTTCATCCAAGTTTTTACACCAGCAATAATAGGAGGAATTTCAGAGGGTGGCGCTGAAGTTTTTAAGATAGATTTTTTTGGTAAAGAGGCTTTTCTAAGGCAAGATCCACAATTACACAGGCAATTGGTTATCCTAGGTGGTTTTGAAAGAATTTTTGACATCGGTCCAAACTGGAGAGCGGAGCTTTCAGACACACCATACCATCTTGCAGAGCATAGAGGAATTGCACCAGAATTTATCTTAAAAGATGAGAGGGATGTGATGAAACTTGAAGAAAAAATGATAGTTTATATCATAAAAAAAGTTGTTAAAGAGTGTAAGAAAGAGCTTGAAATTCTGGGTAAAGAAATAAAAGTTCCAAAAACACCTTTTCCAGAGCTAAGATTTCCAAAAATTTATGATATCTTAGAAGAACATGGAAAAAAATTACCTTTTGGTTCAGATCTTGATAAGGAAGCTCAAAGAATTTTGGCTAGGTATGTAAAGGAAAAATTCAAGAATGATTTCTTTTTCATCAATAGATTCCCTTTTAAAGTTAAACCTTTTTATGTAATGCGCGTGGATGAGGAGCCTGAATGGGCTAGAAGTGTAGACTTAATCTTCAAGGAAATAGAAATGTCTTCAGGAGGCCAAAGAGAACATAGGTATGATAGAATAATTCAGCAAGTTAAAGAAAAAGGTATGAAGCTAGATCACATAAAATGGTTCACAGAAAATTTCAAATATGGAGCACCTCCACATGGTGGTTTTTGTTTGGGTCTAGAAAGGTTTACGATGCAGCTACTTGATATAGGAAACATAAAAGAAGCTACACTCTTTCCAAGATATGCTACAAGAATTCTCCCCTAACCAGATTCTTTTCTTAAAAAGAGTTTGACAGCTTCTATATGTGAACAATTTTTTTCTTTTAGTGTAAAATATGTACAATCACAAAAGAAATTTCTACTTATTTTTTCAAAAATTACAGAGTGCATTTCTGTTTCTCCTTGCACTTTGAAATGAATTCTTTTTTCAGTTTCAATTTCTTTTTTCACTTTACCTTCTTCAAAGAGTTTCTTGGCTTTCTTCTTGATCTCGTCAGAAATTTTCATTAATATTGAATTTTGAAGATTAAAATTTAAATCCATGAAAGAACAAAAAATCTTTGATGAAAAAGTTTTGTGATGTTTGTAAAAAAAGTGTGCGAGAAGCTGGAAGACTCTATCGTTACCGCTTTCTTGATGTTTGTAAAAAGTGTAGGGAAAAACTGAAAAAGAATAAGAAATTAACATAAGTTATGGAAATTCCTCAAGAAATCTTGGAAAAATTGAAAATTTTAAATGCCAAAAGAATTTTGGTTCAATTTCCTGAAGGCTTGAGACTTAGAATTCAGAAAATTTTAAATGAGCTTGAAAAAAACGGTTTTGAGCCGATTCTTTCAGTAGAAAAATGTTTTGGAGCTTGTGATGTTAGAGAAAATGAGGCAAAACTTCTAAAATGCGATGCAATTTTACACATAGGCCACGAAAGATTTCTACCAAAGTCAAAAGTCCCTGTTGTTTATTGGGAATATTTTATGGAATCAGATCCTTTACCAATACTTGAAAAAGAGCTTGAAAAATTGAAAGATTTTGAAAAAATAGGGTTGATAACGAGCATACAGTTTGTAAAACTTTTACCAAGGGTTGAAGAATTCTTAAAGAAAAGGGGAAAGAAAGTTTTTATTCATAAAGCTTTACAATATCCAGGCCAGGTTCTGGGATGTGATTTAAGAGCAGCTAAAGCTATAGAGAAAAAAGTAGATTGTTTTCTTGCAATCTCTGCAGGAGAATTTTATGCAGCTGGTTTAGTGCTTCAAACAGAAAAACCTGTTTTGAACTTGGATTTGGAAAGAAGAGAAATAAGAAACTTAGAAGAATTCAAAAAAAAGGTTCAAAAAATTGTTGTTTGGAATAAAGCCCAATTGAAAGATGCTAAAAGAATTGGTTTGATTGTGAGCTGGAAAAAAGGACAACTTAAGCTACCTTTTGAACTAAAAAAAAGATTGGAAGCTAAAGGCAAAGAAGTTTATATTCTAGCTATGGATGAAGTCACTCCAGAAAAAATTGAAGGTTTGGAGCTCGATTTCTTGATAAATTTTGCCTGTCCAAGAATTGCCATAGATGACCAAGCAAAGTATCCAATTCCAATCTTAAACTACGATCAACTGAACTCAAAAAGAATTTAAATATTAGCAATTCAATAATAGTTTGAGTGGTTAAATGGAGCTAAAGATTATAAAAGAAGACGATAAAACCCTATTTATAGAAGCAACGGGAGAAACATACACTCTTACAAATACGATTAGAGAAGAACTTTGGAATGATAAAAATGTTTCTGAAGCTGCTGATGTTAAAGAACATCCTTACTTAAGCCAACCAAAGATTTTCGTGAGAGTTTCAAAAGGCTCTCCCAAAGAAGCTCTGGAAAAAGCTGCTGAGAGAATAGCTGAAAAAGCGAAAGAATTTGGGGAAGAATTCAAGAAAGCTTTGAGGGCTGAGTAAATTTAGCAAATTTTTTTACCAACTTCTTTCAAAAGTGTAGAATTCACATAGATTGAAGAATTTGTCCTTAAAGCTATTGCTATGGCATCACTTGGTCTTGCATCTAGGCTTACAACAATATTACCTTGTCTTAAGATAAGTTTGGAATAGAAAGAGTTTTCTTTAAGTTCAGTTACTTTGACCATTAGAACTTCTATTCCCAAAGAATTGAAAGCATCTGCTACAATATCATGAGCATTTGGTCTTGCTACATAGCTTTTTTCTATTCCCCTTTGAATAGATTCAGCTTGACTAGCTTCAACACTTGCTGTCAACTCATAACAATCTGTTTTCAAGCTCACTGCACCCAAATTTCCAAGAGTTGCTGTTTCTATTTTCTCAACTTTGGAAAAACCAGAAGTGGAAAGCTCGGGCAAGATTATTTCTTGAAGAGTTTGTTCTAGCTCTTTTGGCCAGAATATATAGATTGTCAGGCCAATGACAATTAACAAGAGAATGAAAGAAAGGATTTTATAGCGTTCAGGTCCTTTTTTCCACTTGTATTTCATATTCATATTTATTTCTTCTCCCAACAAGATAAAAGCTTTTATAGGGAATAGTCCATAATAAAATTATGAGTTCAAAAGCTATAAGTCCCATGATAGCCACTATTCTTTTAATAGCTTTCACAGTGGCTGTGGGTGGAATAATAAGTGTTTGGCTTACAGGTTACACAAGAACAACAGGTGCTGCAGTCTCCGGAGCAACAGAAGATCAGATAAAATGCTTGGGAACCTATCCAAACATATATGCTGTTACTGACAAGGCAATTTTCATAACAAATCCTGGCAGTGAGAATATAACTGACATCATTTGCATGAGTGGTGATGGAAAATCATTTGGCCCAATAGGAGATCTTACTCCAGGCAACATAACTTCTGTAGAATGGCACATGGGAGCAAATACTTCTGTTGTTTGTTCTGGTAAGTGCAGATCAATAGGAGTTACTGGAGAATGTAGAAAAGGCCAAACTTGTTGGGCTTCATAAGGAAGAAGCAGGTTTCGAAGCCTTTTCTTACCATTACTTATTTAGATCTTGTCCTTATCTTATCCTTAAATGTGAAAGAATTTTCCCCCTTCTGATAAAGAGTTGAATTTCTTAGGAAAAGTTAGCAGGTAGTTATTTTCAATATAGGCTTGCCATTAACCTCGCCAGCTTTTTCTACACAAATCTTGTGAGTCCCTTTACTAATCCTGAAATTCCCTGTTAAGATGATTTTGTTATATTCAAGAACAAGCTGATAATTTGAGGCTTTAGTATCGTAATTTTCTTTTATTTCTTCCTCGCTTAAAGCTCTGTTGTAAATTCTAACTTCATCTATTGTACCATTAGCAATATAATGAACATCCACTTTCCCCAAAACTATTGGTTTTGAACCATTTGCCAAAGCCCCAATAACAACAGTTGGTGAAGAAATTAAACCATTGGCGACAGTATAAACCTTGCTCCCATCAAAAATGATACCGACTTGATTCCATTCAGCGGGAGAAATAGAAAGTGATGGTGCATTGAAATAAGTTCCAGTCATGTTTGTGATTTGTGCAAAAACCGACAAGCCATTGCTAGCTACCAATACACGATTTCCATCTTCACCATATCCATTTAGACCAGTGATTATTGTGTGATAGCTTGACTGTACACCGCCTGCTGGTCCAGATCTTTTCCACCAAGCTAACGCAGTGAAAGAATTTGGAACAGAAACAACATAAGAAGAGTTAACATAATCATCTATTCCATCAAATTTCAAAGCCCTTCCAAACTTTCCATCAACCCATTCAGGACACCCTGCTCCAACTAAAGGGGGATTTGAGCAAATTGAGCTTCCATTGTAAAGTGTGCCATGATTTCCATAACCAGAGCTATCTTCAGCCATTGTCCCATTTCTTTCATCAAACCTCCAATATCCAATCAAGCCTATAGCGTTCATACCAACAGTATACTTCAGATTTCCCACTTTCTTCAACATAGGTGCAGCAAACGGGCTATATTTTAATTCAGCTTTGAATTGTAAAGCTCCTGTAAAATTTCCACTAGTGTTTACTATTCTGTAACTTCCATCAGAAACTTTAACAACAACACTTCTCAAGCTTCCTATACCTTCTGAAGCAACTTCCCTTATCAAGTTATCTAAAAGCTTCATATTTTGTTCGGCTTCATTTATTAAGGCAGATTCATAAGCTCTTTCAACTGTAGGCTTTAAAACATTGAGTGCAAGATAAGTTGCTGTTGTTGAAATTAAAATAAGCAGAAGAATGGAAATAAAAGTTGAAATTCCTTTTCTCATTAAATAAGAAATTGTTTTTCTTTTAGTTTATTGGTTATCACTCAAACAATCTCCAAAATTATGGAGAACTTGTCTCTATTTTTTATTTCCCAACCAACCATCTCAAGGTCAAAAAATCCCACAAACTTATTTTTTCCAATTTCCACTGGAATCGTGATATTGTAAGAGTTGATTTCTTTTGATGTTGTGAAAGTGAGTGTTAAAGTGTAATTAACATTTGAAATAGTGTTAAAAACAAAATCTTTTTTTATACTCGTTCCATCTTCAAAATTAAAAAAGCTCTGACTTGAACCATCATAACTGAAACTCAAGTTCAAATTATTTATGGGTTCACCCAAAAAATTAAAAATCGTTACATTTAATCCTGTGTCAGAGCCCGCCGTGACATTTCTATAGCTCGCTTCAACTGCAATACCTTTTAATTCTATTGTTTTAGATTTAAGTCTAAACCTCACATAATTTAAATAATTTTCTATTTTTTCACCCTCATTTTTATTGTAAGAATATTCAATGGTTCTTATCAACCCGTTCTTTACATTCAAGAATTCTTTTCTTGATATACTGCTCTCAAGACTTCGCTTGTTTTCTATTATTTTAGTAAGGTCTAAACTACTTTTAATTAAAAAAAGCACGATTATGATTACAATTGCTGATATCAAAAAAAACTGGCCTTTCATGTTCCTCGCCAGAGATAAAGCAAAATTTCTCTTGGTTCCACATGAGTCACATTGCCTGCAACAAAATAGCTAACCGAAACAACTTTTTCTGACTTAAAATTAATGGTTGGACAAGTTTGTTCACATATCAAAACTTTATAATCAAGACCAATTGGTAAAAGTTCAGTTAAAGCATCTTCTATTTTTTCACTCTCATTTGCCAAAGCATAATTGGCAAGCTTGTTTGAATCGTCTAAAACCTTGAGAGCTTCAAATCCCCTAATCTTCCATATCACAATTTCAACATCTGGAATTTTTTCTTCTGTTCTAAATAAAGAAAAGTAAGCTACTAAAACAAATAATATTGCAACCAAAACTTCAAAACTTTTCAATATACCTTTCATGAGAGTTCCACCCTAAATGCATAGCCTTTTGGGATTGTTTGCAAAACTTCTTCATAATTTAAGCTTCTCAATGCTATAAGCTTGTTTACAGAAATCATTTGAAGCTCTTGGACAGGAAAAATTTCGAAAGAATAATTCGTTTCATTGACAGGAAAAGGTAAAGAATAGTTTGGTGGAATTACATTTTTTTCAGAAGAAAAATAGAGGAAAAAGAATTGGGATTGATAAGGCTGTAAAGATATATTAAAAACAATTTCACCTGTTTTAAGATAACCCCCATCACAAAAAGTTTGATTGTAAAGTTGGAAAGGAACTTCTGAATTGTTTGAATTGTAAAGTCTAATTGTATTATTCGAAATTTTCCTGTTACAACTCAAATCAAATTCCACACTTCCATTTATTGCTATGTTATTTCTTTGAGTACCATTTTTTTCAGTAACATTTATTAAGATTCTGTATAAGTTGTTCATCAAACCTATCTTCACAGGAGCAATTTCTGAATCTTCCCAATTAGCGGGTACTCCTTTATCGATAAAAAAAGTGGTAAAAAGGTCTGAAGCTATTCCACGTAAATCAGAAGATTCAGCAATACTCCTGTAATTCAGGAGATAACTAACCAAATAGCCAAAAAGAATTCCAAGAAAAACTATGAAAATACCAGTAGCTATGGCAAAATCTATGTGGGATAATACCATCAACTCACCTTGATATCTATAATTATATCCTGAGGACCTATCACTATACTATCTCTAATCGTGCCATTCCAATTATACCTGAAATATCTCAAAGTGCTATTCAAACCGTTCTCACTTTTTCCTTGAACAGAAACATCAACATTCGGAATTTCTCTTTCCACTTCTATAATAGGTGATTGTGTAGTCCTCAAGATAATTTTAATACCTGAAGATTTTATCACTGGTGCAGCAGCTGGCTTTCCTTGAACGCTAACATTTGAAATCTGAATCCAAATTGGGTTTGTCGTGATCAAAATAACTTCATAATTCCTTCCAGAAACTTGATTAGGCAGCTTTAAGTCAATTTCAGCTAGCTTTACACTTTCATTAACTCCAGGATAAAATTTTGAATTTTTTCCAATCTCATACAGTTTTATTATATTGCTGGATATTTCCATCCCAATTTGATTCAAATTATTTTCAATTTCATTTTTGAGCTGGTTAGTGTAGAAATTGTAAGCCATAACTGAGATGGTAGCAAGCACTATTACACCAAAGAAAACCATGAAAATATTTTCTACTATTTCAGCTTGTCCTTTTCTCATCAATTAAATTTTGTTATCTGCAATATATTTATTAGCCCAAATCCAAATTTAGATTAATGAAAGGAATTTCGCCATTGGTAGCATCAGTTCTTTTGATAGCTATAACGATGTCAGTAGCAGGCATCCTAGCTTTTTGGGTTTCAAGTTACACTTCTTCAACTTTACCAAAAATGAATAGAACAGAAGAGTGTAGATTTTCAAATTTTGAAATATGGAGTTGTACGATAGATAAATCAACAGGAACTCTTACTTTTGTTTTACACAATATAGGCCAATATGAAATTCTAGATCTTACAGCTTATGTAGCCACCACTGACAATACAATCAGCCCAATGGTAAAACTGAATAGTTCTCTACTAGTTGGAGAATATAAAAGCTTTAGCTTAACAAATTCTTCAACAAATGTTCCAGCAGAAAAATTTTCTAAGTTAATAATCGCGACATCATGTCCAGATTTGAGTAGAGAATCTTTTTGTGTAGGAAGATAAGATGAAAGGCGTTTCCACTTTTATAGCTACAATTCTACTGATTGCTATAACAGTAGCTGTGGGCGGAATTGTGGGTAACTGGCTTTTTGGTTTCACAAAAAGCTCCACTCACTCAGTAGGACAACAAGCCGATATTGAAATTGTTTGTAGTTACGGTAGCATTTCTCTTTCAGACGTGTGTTATTCGAATAATTATCTTTCTGGTTTCATTACTAATACAGGCAAGATTCCATTAGGTAACATAACCCTAACAGTGATTTACAAAAACGCTTCCACCCAAAAGTATTACCTTTCTTTTGCTGATGGTACAGTAATTGCTGAAAAATGGTGTTGTGGTAATTTAACTATACTTGTGAATGAAAAATACATGTTCAATATTCCAACAGATGAAAATTATGATAGAGTTTATATCTCAACCAATTGTACTGGTAGAGTAACAGATGAAATTAAATCTTATGAAATAACACCATGCTAACCAAAAAAAGTGAAAATAAGTAAGCCAACAACTGCCATTATCAGGCTATGTTTCACACCACTTATTATTCTACCTTCGGCCATTTTTCCCACACATAAACCGGCAAAAGCTCCTTGTAATACAATAAGATTCATAAAAAGGTTTTTGTACTCATTAGCCAAATTTTGTTGTTGAACATTAGTTACACCTTCAACACTCACATTAATTAAACTTGGTATCAAGAACCTACCCATAGCTATCATAACACCCAGAAAAACAAAAAAAATTATGTATCCAGTAGTTACTTGGGAATAAAGGTACATGGTTCTTTCTGCTTTAAGTCTTTCTACTTCTACATTTGCATTTACTAGTGCTTCAAGGGTATCAGTGAGATTACCACCAAAACGATGACTTTCAATAACTGAAGATATAGTCCTTTGTATCATTTGTGATTTTGTGGATTTGGCAAAGTTGGTCAACACTTTTTCAACAGATACTCCCCAATCAAGCTGTGCCGCCATTTTTTTAACATAAGGATTGAGTTCTTTGTAATCATTCTTCTTCAAATTTTTCATAGCTTGCTCAATTGTCATACCACCCCTCATCAATTCTATGAAATCTCTGAGAAAAGCTGGAAACATAGCTTCAATAACTTTAAGCCTCTTGTATTTCAAATATTCAAACAAAACTATAGGCAACACAAACATTATGCAAGCAAGAATGTTTATAGTGGAAAAAATGTTCGGGATTTCTTTCAAGAAAATGAAGTTAATTGCTACTATTCCAGCTACAACAAAACCGTTCAATATCACCAATGTAAGGTATTTTGTCTCTATTTTCATATTTTAACCTCAATTCCAGACAAGAATACTAAAAAGCCAATGTTTATAATCGGAACAAGAATGTATATGCTGATTTTCATCAAATCGAATATCCCAAACCCACCTAGAGTTGGTTGTATCATGTTCATGACTGCAAACAAAGAAATGATGAAAAGGGGGGCAGCAATCAATATTCCTGTGTAGAATTCTGCAACTGTTGTCAATTGTTGAAGAAATTTTTCCCTTTTTATTCTCCATTCAAATAATGCTTGTTCTCCCATACTCTTCAAGAAAGTCTTTATGTTACCACCAGCTTCTATTGTTGTTATGAAACCAAGGAGGACTTGTTTGAATTGATCACTTGGAGTCTTGTTAGCCACTTCTTTTACTGCAGTTAAAGGATCAACTCCAAATTCATCTATATTCTTCACTATTTTTTCCATTTCTCTTGAGATTTCACCATATTCTTTAAATCTGCTGATGAGCTTGAAAACAACATAAGGAGGAATTCCAGATTCTGCTATGGCTCCCATGTGAGTCAAAGCAAATGGTAAATTCGCTTCTATATCTTTTTTCCTTCTTTCAGCACGCTGGGAAGGATAAAATGTAAGAACAATAAAAATCACGATAGCTACAAAAAATGATGTGAAAAAAGAGTAAAAAATTTTCAAGAGAAAATGAGTTTGAACTATTGTGAAAGCCAAAAAAGAGATAAAGAGAGCTGAAATGAAAGTTATTAAAGAAATCAAAACTACTATACTAACATAAGTTCTATACCCAATTTTCATATCAGCTTTTGGCAAATTTTCTTTTACAATAGAAAAAAATTCTGGATATTTGTCAGCAATCCAACCAAATTTTGATGTTGCAAACCCTTTAATTGCTATCATCTTTTTCCCTCAAAATTTTAAATCCAAGGATTTGTAACAAGGGTATTTTTTTTCTTTTTTCGGGTTTTTCCCTTTCTTCAAGTTTAATCAAAAAGGCTTCTTTCTCTAGCTTAGGCATAGTTATTTCTTTTCCTTCAATTTTTTCGAATTCTTCTCCAGCAATTTCAAAAAATTTTTTCCTATCTTTACGGTAAAGGTTAAGCATCTTCACAACTTCTGTATATTCTTTAATTCCTTTCGCTTTCATCCATTCCAAAACCTTTTCTCTTATCTTTATTTCTTTCCAAGCATCTTCTACTTTTCCACCTCTTGCAAGAGTTACTTTCGCTACTTTTATACTATCAGCAATTTTTTCATATTCATCAGTTTCTGGATTCCATCTGAAGACCACTCTGTACTTTACTTCATTTGTTTTTGGGTCTACAGATTCTATTTCTACAACTTCTTTCACTCTTCTTGCAGATTTTCCTTTTTCTCTTGCATGAATCATCACAACCACAACATCCAAACCCTCTATCAAAGTTGGAGAAAGTTCAATTGGTGGTGTGGTCAACCTTTTTATTAAAGTTTCAACTGAGCCTGCATGCATTGTGCTTAAGCTTGGATGACCAGAGCTTATACCTTGAAACATAACATAAGCCTCTTCACCTCTTGTCTCACCAACAATCACATAGTCAGGATTTTGTCTGAAACTTTCTTTTAACAAATCGAAAAGACTAACACCACCATACTTTTCCCCAGAAGGCATAGGAATACCAAAGCCTGGTCTTGCAAGAGTAGGAACCCAGTGTTCATTTGGAATTCTCAATTCTCTAGTGTCTTCTATGCTTATTATTTTGGCTTCTGGTGGAATGAACATACATAAGGTATTTAAGAAACTGGTTTTACCAGTGGCAACTCCACCGATTATGAGCATCGAAATGCCATGCTCCATTAAATACCAAAAATAAGCTAAAAGAGAAGAAGAAGCAGTTTTCATTTCCATTTGTTCAATTGGGGAAAAAGGTCTTTCACCAAATTTTCTTATAGTTATCACAGGACCACGAGTAGCAACATCTGGTGCCAAAGTTGCTGCTACTCTGCTACCATCCGGTAAAGTCCCATCCAATATAGGTTCAGCATAGCTCACATACCTTCCACATCTTTCAGCAAGTTTTACCACAAGTTCTCTAAGTTCTTCCATATCTTCAAAAACAACATTGGTCTTCAATGAGCCATATTTTCTATGAACTACATAAAAAGGAATTTTAACACCATCACAACTTATATCCTCTATGTTTGGATCTTGCATGAATGGTTCTATTTCATTCAAACCAACAAAATTTCTGTAAATGTAATACATGATTTTAACATATTGTTCTTGAGTTAGTTTCAATCCTAATTCCTTTATAACCTTTATCACATTCTTTTCCAAGTATTCTATAACCTTTGATGGTTCTTTGATGCTTGAAAGTTCCACATCTACAAGCTCTATAAGCCCTTCAGAAATTTTTTTGAGAATTTTTTTGTCTTCTTCACTCATCTTTGGTTCAAGTACATTGTAGATAAGCTCTTTTGTCTCAGGATTCCATTTGATTTGTGCATAAGCAAAAGGTTCAAGTAAAGGATAAATTACATTAACTTTTGTTATATCTGTAATATCTGGGAACTCCACTATCCTTTTTGGTTTCATAACAGCAAATCCAGGTAAGATTTCTTCCCCGAATGTTTTTTGGGCTTTCTCTTTTCCAGCTTTCTTAATTTTCCTGTAAAGGATACCTCTCAAACTCAATATTTTTTTTATCATAAATTATCTCAAGTGTTTTTTCCTCACACTTTTTCCAGGCTTGACCACACCGTGAAATCTTGCACAAGCCGGGCAAATTCTTATGGTTCTTGTCATGGTGTGGATGAACCTCTTGTCAACTTGCTGAAGGATTGTTGGATCTGTTATTCTAAAACCTTTCTTTACTACAAATGTTTTGTAGCGTGGCACTTGTCTACCACAAATCCCACAGACTATTGTTGTCTCTTTTCCTCTAGATTTAGTGTGAGCATATTTTCTCCTGTAAGGTACAGTACTGATTGGCATGATTTCACCTAAATAGAATTATACTTTTGTAATTATTATGTTTTTTAGGTTAGATGCCCTCTAACTATATTTTCATAAATCCATTCAGAAAGTTCGGGGATTTCCATTTTTAAAATCTCTTTTGTAGAAAGTCTTTTTGTCTGACCACTCAAATAAAATGCTGATAAAACTTTACCTTTTATCCTTCTTTTACTTTAAGGTGGCACATATCTTATTTTGGAATATTTTTCATTACTTTTTTTATTTTTTAGTAATTCGTTAATTTCAGAAACCCTTTTTTTATTAAAAAGTGTTTTAATGAGTTCCAATTTTCACCGTATATTTCTTTTATCTTCATGCAATTTCTTCCTGTTATAAAAATTAAAAAAACTTTTCTATAGGTTTTATCAATTATTAAATTATGCTCAAATACCCTGAAGAAGTACTCACAAAAGATAAAAAAGGAAATTTGGAAGTTAGAAATTTAATTTCACGTGGCAAGTTTGTTCTATACGATTACAGGGATGTGAAAACTTTCAAGCACGTTGAAAGTGGGAAGAAAAAACTATACTTGAAAGATGAAAGCGGGGAGATAAAAGAATATTATATAATTCCAATGAAAGATGGAAGATCCCTTTTAATCGAGCCAAAAGAAAAGGAAGAAAAAGAAAGGAAAGTGTGGAATGATAAAACTAAAAAAGCAGAGGAATTGTGGGAATAAA
>Ga0105162_1000958_pt1 | contig 17395 bp, 17 predicted proteins | sample JNZ201metaG_FD_81532 | JGI IMG/M metagenome (GOLD analysis project Ga0105162, IMG submission 81532) | Hot spring microbial communities from Jinze hot spring, China to study Microbial Dark Matter (Phase II) - JNZ 20120812A | ecosystem: Environmental > Aquatic > Thermal springs > Hot (42-90C) >...
AAACGAAGGGGTGCTTGTCGCACTTCATGCACTGAACAAAAATAAAAAATGCAATTCAAGTATCGATATCTGATTACGACATCCATTTTCGATTGCTGAAATCGTCATTTTGCTGGAAATCTTAATTAGTCGTCTTTTTATATATTTAATTAAGCAGGGTGGTTGTTTTGAGTGAAGTTGAAGAATTCGTTAAAGCATTGGCTGAAGGCGATCACAAGAAGGCCATTGAAATCGCTAAAGCAGCTTTGGAGGAATCACGGTTTAAAGATAAATGGGTTGAGCTGGCCTGGCGAGGTTGGCTTGCAGGTCTTGAAAAACTTAACCAGATTTCCCTAATAGTTTCACTAATGAATGGTCTCTCAGCAGAAGACGCTAGGAGAGACGCGAAGTATCTGGATTCTCTGGCGCAAGTTTTCTCCTCAAACCTTCCTGAGAGGGCGGGGTTCGCCAAGGGTTTTCTCAAATCTTGGGTGGACCTCCTTACTTCTTATGCTGCGCTTAAGGAGAGCAAAAAGTCGTGATTTTTGGAACACATGTTCCAAAGTAACTAATACTGTTGTGCTCTTCGTCTTTCTTATTTATGGAGGTATTCCCTCCATATTTCTGGTATTTATCCTTTTCGTTTGATGTTCTCTTCTGCTTTAGGCTCCCTGTGGGTATACTTTTTTGTAAACCTACGTCGCTCTTGGTTCTCGTTTAGCTCTCTTAGTGTTTCTTGAGCTCGTGTTCCTTTTCAATCGCAGCTGGCCTTCCCGCGTATTTCTCGTATTCTGTTGGTGTTCTCTACGTATTACGATGTTTTTTCTCTTTAGATTTTGCGTATCGTTTTCTGGTTTTGATATCTGGATTCTGGTATCTTTTTCGGCTGTCGATATCGGATGTCGGAGGTGGTTGTGTGGAGCGTATGGGTGCTGTTGGGCGTCTCTACCCTTCGGTGGCTGAGATTAGAAATGCATACTACTCCTTCTTCGGGTGGAGGTGGAACCCGTTTTCGAGTGTGAGGTTAAGCGACCCTGAACTGTTCGTGGCTCCTCATGATGTAATAGTTGAGATCGATGATTACATTAAGGCTAGGGAGCGGCATATACTGATAACGAGCGAGTTTCCCGGCATGGGTAAAACGACGCTTCTCGAGCTGATTTACGGGGACCTTCTAGAGCTTTCTAGGCAGGGTGACCCTGAGTATCGTTTCTATCCCGTGATGGTGTCTCAGAGTAAGCTGTATGTGAGGCAGATGGCTGAGGTTTTGGCGAAGAAACTTAGGGTTCCATATTCTCGATCGGCCAATGCTGAAGACATTTACGTGCTGGTCAAGTATGATATCATGCTTCGATATCTTTTGAGTGGATATCTTACGTTGATATTCATAGATGATTTCGGCGAGAACGACGTTGAGGTCTTTATTAAGATCAAGGAGGTCGGCGACTTAACGCTGAAGGACGCCAAGCGGTTCGTAGTTGAAGAAGAAGATGAATTCAAGCGGTTCCTTAAGCTTAAAAAAATGAAGCTTGACGAGGGGGAGATTAATGCGATTAAGCGGGCTGCGGAGGAGGGCGACGAGGATCAGATGATATGCATGCTCGTTTTGACTGGAACGAAGACTCATGCTATAGGTCTCAAGGAAGGCGTCCCTCACCTCTATGATAGATGTTGGGAGATCGAGCTTGAACCATTGGATGAGCGCGGCGTCAGGGAATTTATCGGCAGGAGGCTTTATTGGGCTAGCGGCCGCCTTAAGGAGTTTGACGAGTCCTCTTTTGAAATACACCCCTTCACCGAGGATGCGGTTCCTGCTTTGAAACGAAAGTCTATGGGTGTGGGGCGTGACCTTCGTATGCTTTGCAACCAGGCAGTGTTCGTTGCTGCTAACAGGTTCAAGGATGGAGGAAGCCCTGTGATCGATGGAGCCCTTGTGGATGCTTTACCATGCATCGAGGAGGTTCCAGAGTAGTCTGATATCGCTTTCAGATATCGATGTCGCGCATCGATGCGGGTGATATAAGATGACGAGGCTGGTTGACATAGCGAAGAAAGTCAAGGAGCAGGAAAAGTATGGGCAAATCTCACAGCCTCCTGCTCCTCTTAACTATGAGGAAGGTGCCGTGGCTCATCCTCAGCCAGCGGCCTCATTATCTCTGGTGGATGAGAAGGTCACGTCGCCTCTACCCGTCCAGGTAGTGGAGAAAATAGTCTATGTGAGGAAGGACCCTAAGACTCGGCTTGATCAAAACTTCAACGTAAGGCTTCCTAGTAGCTTCATCTCCCTGCTCAAGAAAAAGTTTGGGGAGCGTGGAGCAACAGTATTCTGCAGGCTTGCCATACTGGAGAAGATGAAAACAGTTTTTGATGAGTTAGAGCTGAAGGAACTTGGATTATTCCAGCTCCTAGAGGAGCAGTACACTACGCTTGGCAAATTGAAAAGTGAAGGTGGCTGAAGATGGACAGAGCAGACGTCGAACTGAACGAATTAGAGGATTTTCTGCGTCGCCTCCTCGGCGACTCTATTGTTTCTCGCCTTCTCTCTTCGTCTAACCTCACCCGTATACAGTTTGAAACGCTGGTCATCCATTTTCTTCTAGATGAAAGCGCTGGAAGAGGAGTTCAGTATTCCCTCAAAGGTCTCCTGAGAGCTTCTAGGAATGCGAGAGGGCGGAGGCCACGTCTTGCCCGCGGGGTTACAAAGGGCGCCTTTAGACGTGTACTCGAGCAGGCTTGTAGGAACGTTGTGAAGTCAATTTACACGTTAATCCTTCTAGGTTACGTTGGGCTACTGGACACTCCAAACTTGGCGCCTTACATTGAGCTTTCAAGCCTCATATCGAGTTATCGCGAAAGGTTGAGGTTGGATTATGGGGAATCAAGTCCCCATCTTAAAAAGCTAGAGGAGCAGTTAATTCAGTTGGTTGAGGAGTATGCTAAGCCGTTTATGGTTGCTGGCAACTTCTAACCTAATAATCTGCACGCCGCCACTATCGCTTGCCCTATGCTCACTCCAGCGTCGCCTGGAGGTATAACTGAGTGCTGTATAAAAACTAGCCCGTTTTTTTCGACGTGCTTTCTTATGGTTTTTGTTATGGCTTCGTTGTATGCTACGCCTCCTGTAAACCCAACGGTTCTCACATTTTCCTCTTGTGCCACGTTCACGGCGATGTCCGCTAATCCTATTGCTATAGCGTGCTGGGCGGATGCCGCTAAGTCCTCTACTCTATGTTTTCCTAACGCCTGTAGCACTTCAGAAAGTATTTGGGACGTGTCAAGTACGTATCGTCCGTCTGAGCGACTTATTTTGGGCTCTATTTTCAGGGTTGGTTTGCCTTTTGCCGCCGCTGCCTCAAGCCTCATCGCTGGCTCTCCTTGATATGTTTTCTCCATGCATATTCCTAGCAGGGCTGCTATAGCGTCTAAGACGCGCCCTGTACTGGTTGAGAGAGGCCCCTTAGCGTCTCTTATCATCTTTAGGACAACTTCCACCTCTTTTTCCCCGTATTTAAACCCGTCAATGTATTTTGATGTTAGAATATCCCTCAGTTCACTGTCGGACAAAACACGGCTGAGAATGGATGCCGCCATTCTTATTGGGTACTTAGTGGCTTGGTCTCCTCCGGGCATAAGTTGGGGGGCAAGGTGCCCGAGTCTCTCGCTCGACTCATAGTCTGAGAGTAGCACTTCTCCACCCCATATAGTTCCATCTGGCCCGTAGCCGACGCCGTCACACGCTATGCAGACTATGGGTTCATCCAATTTGTGCTCCGCTTTTAGTGCAGCCGCATGGGCATGATGGTGCTGAACCCTCACCAGCGGGACCTGCCATTTTTCAGCGTATTCTTCTGCTATCTTGGTCGTCATGAATTGAGGGTGCAGATCACATGCCAAGGCTTCAGGATTTACGTTTAAAAGTTTTAGCAGGTGTGTCGTGACGCTTTCGTGGAACTCCATCATGTCGAGGTCGCCTGAGACGTCGCCTATGTGTTGACTGGCATAGCACCTACTTCCCTTCATAACGGTTACTGTTACTGTTAGTTCTGGTCCGACTGCCAGTATTCCTTTTCCCCTGTACGGTATCGGCGTCTCTATTGGTTCTGGCACATAGCCTCTTGACCTGCGTATCAGCTTGGTTTTTCCATTTACTATCTTGACAACAGAGTCGTCACACCTCTGGTATATCACTCTGTTGTGGAGCAAGAAGTAATCTGCTAAGTCGCTAAGGTGGGTGATGATTTCCTCGTTGCTTGCTGCTATGGGCTTTCCTGACGCGTTTCCGCTGGTCATTATGACAGCGGGGTCTGTGACCTCTTGCAGCAAGAGTATGTGCAGTCCCGAGTATGGCAGCATCACACCTATGTTGTGTAGTCCGGGGCTAATCCACTTAGAAAGCGGAAAGTCCTCTTTTTTCCTGAGTAGCACTATGGGTCGTCTGAAGGATGTTAGAACCTCCTCTTCTTTTTGACTAACTTCTGCATACTTTCTTACTTCGTTGAGGCTCAGAGACATGACAGCGAAGGGCTTATACTTCCTGTCTCTTTTCCTCTGCCTTAGTTTAAGTACGCATTCGTCATCAGTTGTGAGCGCCGCTAGGTGGCTTCCCCCTATACCCTTCACAGCCACTATGGCCCCCTCATTTATTAATCTGGCTGCCTCCGCTATTGGGTTGTTGCAATCTATGAGCTCACCGTTTTTCGCGTGGAGTGTGAGTTTTGGGCCGCAGATAGGGCAGCATATTCCTTGAGCGTGGTATCTCCTATCCATAGGGTTCATGTATTCCTCCATGCAGTGAGGGCACAGAGGGAAGTCTCGCATCGTTGTTAGTTCTCTATCGTAGGGTAAACCTATTATTGATGTATACCTTGGACCGCAGTCCGCGCAGCATGTGAACGCATACTTGTAATGCCTATCATTAGGGTTCAACATGTCCTGTATGCAGTTATTGCAGATCGCCACGTCTGGAGGTATGTAGGAACTTTCGAGTATCCTGTCACTGCTACTCTTCTCTATGGTGAACGTATCGAACTCTCCGCGTGCCTTTCCCCACTTCGTCCTTATCTTCTCAAACTTTGCCAGTGGGGGTTTTTTCTCCTTTAGCTCCATCATAAACCTTTTAATGTCTTCCTCTTCTCCTTCAACGACTATTTTTACTCCGGCATCCCCCAAGTTGAGGACGTAGCCTGTTAAGCTGTTTTTGACAGCTATCCGGTACACGAAAGGCCGCATGCCGACTCCTTGAACTACTCCGCTGCACAGTATTTCGCATCTTTTCTTCACAGCATAACCCTTCTAGGAACTTTGCGTCATCCACATTTAACGACCCACTTGCCCCTATAAATTTCCTTCTAGTTTAGAAAACAAACAGACCCGTAGAAAAATTAAAAGTAATGTTTTCCTCAATTATAAGTGATAATGCTTCAAGAAGGACCTTTTTTCTCTTCTTTAAGGTGATGTTGATGTTCTACCTTCCTTCACCAGAAGATCTTAAACAAGCGAGGAAGCGCCTAGGTATTACGCAGGAGGAACTGGCACGGATGGCTGGCGTAAGCCAGTCGTTAATCGCTAGGATCGAATCTGGCTCGGTAGACCCACGTCTCTCAACGCTTAGAAAGATAATTAACGCGCTGGGCGAGTTTGACAGGAGTAAAATCTGCGCCAAGGACATAATGTTCTCCCCGGTCATATCTGTATCTACTAAGGAACCAGTTAGGAAGGCTATTAGTCTCATGGAGAAAAAAGGCATATCGCAACTACCAGTTGTGGATGAAGGGCGCTTGGTTGGTAGCCTAAGTGAGGGCACCATAATGAAGCGTCTCTCGGAGGGGAAGGACGTTTTTGATAAAACTGTTGGAGACCTTATGGAGGAAAGCTTTCCCACAGTGAACCCGTCTACCAGTATAGACGTAGTCCGTCACTTAATAATATGCGGGAACCCCGCTGTTCTAGTTGTGGACAAGGGAGAAATAGTAGGAATCATTACAAAGATCGATTTAATTTCTGCATATAAAAAGTGACTTCCCTACCCTTTCATTTTAGGGGGTGGTCGTAGAGTTAAAAATTAGAGCGTGGATTTTTTAGTATCTGCTAAAACGTCCCCCCTGCGAGATGGTTGCTATGAAAGTCAGAATCGGTAGTGAGGTAAGGGAGTACCAAACCGTATGGATGGAGGAGGACGTTGTTTGCATGATCGATCAGACAAAGCTCCCGTTCGAGTTTTCAATTTATAGGGCAAAGAACGTGGAGGAAGTCGCCGAGGCCATAAGGATGATGAAGGTTAGAGGAGCGCCAGCCATAGGGGTAGCCTCATGTTATGGGCTAGCTCAAGCAGCTCTTCAAAATCGTCATCGCCCTTCAAAGGTGCTGAAAGCTTTTCTTAGCAAGGTTGCCGCCCACCTTCTTTCCACGAGGCCTACAGCTGTAGACATGCAAAACATGGTTACCCGCGTCTTAGGAATGTGCGAAGATTTAAACTCCTCCGATGAAGTCGCTCAAGCAGCCCTTTGTGAGGCGAGAAAAATAGCCCAAGAGAACCTTGAAGCTTGCAGAAGGATAGGCGAGCTGGGAAGTAGCCTAATACCTAAAAATGCTAAGGTCATGGTTCATTGCAACCCAGGCGCGCTTGGAACAGTAGACTACGGAACCGCGCTAAGCATAGTTCGATTTGCCCACGCTCAGGGAAAAAACATCTTTGTTTACGCGACGGAAACTCGCCCTTGGCTACAGGGTAGGCTTACTAGTTGGGAGCTAACCCAAGAAGGAATACCCCACTGCCTTATAGTTGACTCAGCTGCAGGATATTATCTCCAGAGAAGGGAGGTTGACGCTGTCTTAGTTGGAGCAGACAGAATACTTCCAAACGGAGACGTGGTAAACAAAATAGGAACGTACATGCTCGCGGTTACGGCGTATGAGAATGGTGTTCCGTTCATAGTCGCAGCGCCTACTACAACTTTCGCCTCTTCGAGTTCATCTGTAAAAGTTGAGGAGCGCTCATCAGAGGAAATCACGCACGTGAAAGGATACAATCCAGAGTTAGGAACAATCACTCACATTAAAATACACCCGAACGTTAATGCCAGGAACCCTTCATTCGACTTAACTCCCTCAAAATACGTCACCTTCATGGTTACCGAGAAAGGCATTTTCAAGCCGAACGAAATAAAACGCGAGCTTTAAGTTGGAGGTTTTCTTTTGGGGGAACTCATCTTCATTGGCTTAGGCTTGTGGGGTATCGATGACATAACTCTTAAGGGGCTAAATGCCGCCCGTTCTGCAGATGAAGTATACTTTGAAGCTTACACAAGCGTTATGGGAGGCTTAACAAAGGATAACTTAGAAGCCTTGATCGGTAAGAATGTCCGCGCTCTCACCAGAAAAGATGTTGAGGAGAATGTGGAAGAAATACTTTCTCGCGCAAGAGATAAGCGTGTGGCGATTCTTGTTCCAGGAGACCCTATGGTGGCTACGACGCATGTCGCGCTCAGGCTGGAAGCTGAAAAGCTTGGAGTGAAAACGCGTGTTATTCATGGCGTATCCATTTATTCAGCTGCCCCAAGCATTTGCGGATTGGAAAACTATAAGTTTGGCAGATCTGTAACAATACCCTTCCCGGAAGAGAATTACTTTCCCGAGACGCCATATCTAGTTGTTCGAGAGAACATAGAGCGCGGATTACACACCTTGGTTTTCCTTGACGTCCGAGCTGAGGAAAAACGTTTCATGACGGTCAACGAAGGAGTAGCAATATTGCTAGAACTAGAGCATAAGTTATCCTCTCAATCCCCCCTCCTGGAAAAGACCCTAATGGTTGGCGTGGCGCGAGCGGGGTCCGAGAACCCAACCGTTAAAGCAGATTACCCTCGCAACCTTTTATACTACGATTTTGGGTCTCCTCCTCACATCTTAATCGTTACTGGGTCTCTTCACTTTAAAGAGATAGAGGCGCTTCGCCTCCTAGCGGCCGCTCCGCTCCCGCCTCTCTAACTCTCTCCCACTAATCCCCCACTTATTAGCCATTTCAACTATTTTTTTGACTATTATACTTGAGCTGTTCAATTCTCCGTACTTCGGGAGCCGATAGACTTCAGCATTGATCCCTCTACTTCTTAACTCATCAATGAATTGATCCATGTCTTTTCTTTGGTCATATCCGAGCACTATAACGTCAGGCTTCTTCTCCTCAACTATTTTAAGCATGTCGCCGCCTTCATATCCTAGAATAGCTTCGTCAACCGGCTTTAGTCCCTCTATCAATTTCCTTCTATCTTCTTCGCTGAATATTGGAGGGCGCCCTCTTACTTTTTGCACGGTAGAATCTCTCGCTATTACTGCAATAAGCTTCGCATCCTTGCCTCCAAGCTTCTTCGCTTCTTCTAGGAATTTTAAGTGGCCAGCGTGTAGTATATCAAATGTTCCGAAGACCATCACCTTTCTCATAGCCCTTCCTCCAGCAACTACTCAAGGATTACGTATATTGTTACGTTTTCTCCATCTTTCAAGTTGAGCGCCTCCCTAAGGAATACGGGGGAGATAATTTCTACAACATCATCTCCGTAATGTGTCCTGTTGATGAGCAAAAGGCTTCCTTCAATCTTACCTTCGATTAGAGCCCTGAAACACTTCACTCTGCCGAAGGTACGTCCTCCTTCTTCGAACTCCTCTATGATGATCCCCGGGTAAGCTTCCAGAAGTCTTCTCGTTTGCACATCGTGATACGACTTCAACTTTAAGTTTAATGTTCCCGGGTAAGGCGTGAATCCCAACTTTTCTTCAAAACGCTTCCTATATCCGTCAATGGACACATAGTATCTTCCTTCTCCCATGCCGCTGAAGACTTCTCCCTTCACCTTGATTGTTTGAGGCTTCTCCTCAAAAACTCTTTTAAGTCCAACATAAACTTCCCAAAGCCTTCTTACTCCCTCCTTAGTTATCTTGATGTTTTGCCCCTTAGCCGTTATCTCTCTGACTATGAGTCCCTCTTTCTCTAAGTCTTGGAGCCTTCTTGCGGCGGTCTGCTGGCTAACCCCAAGCCGGTCTGCAAGACGCGTTGACGAAATATCAATTCCTCCTTCGCATCCCCCTACTAATGCTATCTCGTACAGTGTAAACCATAATTCCTCATTCAAAACTGGTCACCTTATGAGTCATTTAGTGAAGCCGCTAAGCTTATGAATACAGGCCCTCTAATGTCTATCCTCTTGTTTTTTGAGGAAATGTAGCGCCTAACCTGTTCACTCAAGTATATATTAACATCCGAAGGCTTCTTCGCCATTCTCACTTTCATACTAACCTCACGCTTTCCTTCCTCTAAAATTTCTTTTTCGACTTTTCTGGCGAAAAGTGCTGCTACACCATCCAGGTACCTTAACTTAGTTACGGTTCCCCTCACCTCGGATGGCGGAAGACCTAAAATGTTCCCTTCGTGAATGCATATTACATTTAGTGCCGCCGGGCCGAGTAGTTTAACTCCCTTTTCCTCCTCGAAAACAGTCACGGTTAGTTCTCCTCTATCAATTTTACCTTTCCAAGCGGTGAACTTGCAGGGTGCGTCAGCATGCATGTGCTCCTCAGCTACGCTAATTATCGAGTTCATTATTTCCTCTCCAAGCTCTGTCTCTGGCTTCTCCGCGTAGCATATCCCCTCAGCTATTTCTTCGTCGGAGTAGATGTCACGTCTGTAGAAGTAGGGGTACGTTAGCCGCCGCACATCAGTTTCTCCAGTTCTTATCATGACAAACCTTTCAATGCCGAAACCTGCGTTAAATACGGGAACGTCTATGTCATATTTTGCAAGGCTGACGGGAGAGTAAAAACCGCAGTCTCCAACTTCTATCCACTCACTAGTTTCCGGATGCTGTATGAAGACCTCGAACTCTGTTTGGGGAGCATAATACTTCGAAGTCGCCTTCTTAAGTCTAAACTCCGCCTTCGAGAACCCTAGTCTCCCAAGAAATTCTTGAACAATACTCTTACCATCCTCCAAACTTATTTCTTCGGTCATTATCACGAACGATGCAGTGTACGAGCTGTAAAGGTGTGTTGGATCAATTTTCTGCTCTCTTCTAAATTTTTGTCCAACGGTGAAAAGTTGAACTGGTAACTCTTTCCACTTATACTTGTAAATCGCGCTAAGAACCGGAAACCATAGTGCCGTCATGTGTGACCTAAGAGTAAGAGGCGACGGGACAGGGGTAAGGTTCTTGAACGCATGGAAAACGGTGTCTATTATTCTCGTCGCGTCCTCTTCTTGCAACGACAATTCGTTAACCATTGTTTCAACTAAATCGTCTGCTTCTATCTTTCTCTTTTTATACTTTCTGAGAATCTCCCGTAGCTTCTCGAATTCGTTAAACGATGGGACCAGCTCCTTAATACGCTCGGCATCCTCTTTGCTTAGCCCCACATCGGGTCTAGGTAACCCCGCCAGGTAGAACACTCTATCCAGAATTATAGTAGCCTCTGGGCCATATTCCTTACGCACCTCGCTCTCGTCAACGATCACCGGCAAGACCACTTCCTCGAAGCCCATTTCTACTAGCGTTTTTCTCACTTCTTCTATGAAATTCATTATTTCGTTGCTTCTTCCAAGAGGCTTAAGTCTGAAGTATCTCCCCTCTAGTTTGAGGAGCTCACGCGACTCAACCCAAGCCGCTTCATAATCTTCCTCAGCTCTTTCCAGCAGTTTTTTAATGTTAAACCTCATTCTCTCCCTTCCATCTCTTCAAGAGCTTCTCTATACCCTCCGCTAACTTAGCCTCCTGCGATACGAGGAGTACCTCGGCTCTCGTCCTTTCTAGGAGGCTACGGGCGACGTCGCACTTTTGCCTAAACCCCAGAGAGGAGACTTCTGGGTAGTCGACAAGCATCATGTTTACATATACCTCTTCCATTAAATCCAGAGCTCTTTCAGCGTCTTCGAACCTTCCATCTCTCATGCATATTAACACGTTACGTCGTAGCTCGCCAACGAAATCGCCCAGCGCCATCAAGTATGGAATACTGGGAACGTTTAACTCCTGGGGAGATGGAATTTCTCTGCCCATGATAAAAGCGTGAAGTAAGCGAGCTTCAGCGTATTCTTGGAATGCCGTAGTCATAAAGCCCTTGTAGGCGAACTCGTCATACTTTGCCGTAGTCGCTACCGCGTCACTTAAGCGCTCCTCTGCCATCCTCAACTTTTCCTCAGCATCCCTCAGTTCGCCTCTATGCATCGCTCTTATCGCAAAGCCTGCAAGCCTCACAACCTCTCTTGAAAGAGACAAAACCTTCTCTCTAACCTTATCCCTCTCCTCAAGCTCCTCTATTATTTTAAGGATAATATCTCTAATGGGCATGAAGAGCCACCTAGTAGCACCTTTTCTCTTCAGCATACCGAAAAGCCTAAAACGTTTAAAGGTTGTGCCCTGCGCTTTAAAAAATCGTGTTTAAGCCACTTTTATCGGTTTGCTAAGCTTACTCAACAAGATAACTCTACTCGAAACAGACTCCCCTATAATGTTATACCCTAACTCCTCTCCTATCTTTTCTGCAAATAACCTTAATTCGCCAACACCCACCATGTTACTATTGTTTAAACCTCTTCTAAGGGACATTCCAACCGACACGTAGCTTTTGCACTCTACATAAGTGGGCTCAGCCAACTTTATGAGCTCAGCGTACTTCTCTGGCTCCATAAAGTTTAACCCTTTAACTAAAGTAAGCCTCACTACCGTCGGGCAACTAAAACTTCTCAGTAAGCTTAGGCTTTCAACAACTCTGCTCCAAGCGTCTTTTAGGAGAGGCCTACAAACCTGCTTATAGACATCCTCAGATGGAGCGTAAAGTGTAAGGTAAAGCTGCGTCGGCTCCTCTATCTCCTCAAGCCTCTCGGGAACCACTCCATTTGTCACAAGAAACGTAGTCATCCCCCTTCTGTGGAAGGCCTCTATAAGGCCTCCCAGTTCAGAGTAAAGAGTAGGCTCGCCTGCTAAACTTATAGCAGCATGCTTAGGCTCAAGTGCCTCCCTCCACTTCTCCTCACTAACTAATTGGTGGTGTGCAGGGTTAAAACCAGTGAGTATTCTTCGTTGCGCCCTAATGCATTCCTCAACAATTTCCTCCGGCTCATCTACGTCCTCCCTCAGTATCGCCATTTGATCCCATTCAAACCCCAAATCCCCCGGCTCCAAACGCCAGCATGGAAGACAGCGATTGGTGCAGAACACAGCGCAAGGCGTCATTTGAAGACACCTATGCGACCTAATATTATACCACTCCTGCTTGTAACAGTGTCCCCTGCCCGTCAACGCCTTGTAAAACCAATGGCAGCGCTTAACTGCGGAGTGCCTCCCAACAAGCTGGTACTTCTGCTTCTTTAAAACCATTGCAACAGCCGATGGAATAAGCACCCCTCTAGACTTAACGCTCACAATGTATCACCTTAAAATTCTTTCAGATTACCCCCTTCTTCCTAAAGTTTTCTATTTCTTCGTCGTTGTACCCTATTTCTCTCAGGACTTCCACAGTGTGCTCCCCCAGAATGGGTGGGGGCTGCCTGATTACGCGCCACTTCTCAGAGAACTTTAATGGAAACCCGACTTGTTTAATTTTTCCCACCTTTGCGTGTTCCACTTCTGTTACCATTTCGCGATGTAAAACATGTGGATCAGAAAATACTTCACGTAGGCTATTGACCGGGCCGCATGGCACATCGTTCTCTTCAAAAATCCTAAGCCACTCGTTGAGCGTCCTATTCACAATTATCTCCTGAATAATTTCATGTAGCTCGTCTCTTCTTTCGAGTGAAAGGTAAGGGTACTTTTCAAGGTCAGGTCTTTCTACGGCTCTACAGAAATTTCTCCAGAAGTGCTCTTCCAGTATCCCTAGCGTAATGTACTTTCCATCTTTCGTTTCGAAAACACCATAACTACCTATACCCCCCGCTAATATGTTACTTCCTCTACTAACAGTAACTCCCCCAATTAGGTGCATACCAGCGTAAATTGAAAGCCAAGAAACTACGATGTCCAGCATTGAAACGTCAACATACTGGCCTACACCTGTTTTTTCTCTAGCCAAGAGGGCTGCTAGCACGCCGATTACTCCAGCCATGCCGCCTGCCAAGTCAGCTATCGGCACTCCGGGAATAACAGGTGGCTCATCCCTCACTCCCGTTAAATCGAGTACTCCCCCTATTCCTACATAATTGACGTCGTGTCCACTTCTCTCAGCGTAAGGTCCGTTCTGGCCGAAGCCCGAAATAGAGCAGTATACTATTCGTGGGTTAATTTTCCTCACTGTATCATAATCTATTCTAAGCCTTCTAGCCACGCCCGGCCTAAACCCCTCAAGGATCACATCGCTCCTCCTAACCATCCTATAGAATATTTCAAGTCCTTCTTCGCTCCTCAGGTTTAAAGTTACACTTTTCTTGTTTCTGTTAACGGAAAGAAAAATAGCGCTTTCACTCTGGATAAAAGGTGGAACCCACCTCGTCCAGTCGCCTAACCGTACTGACTCGATTTTTATCACATTTGCTCCCAAGTCTCCTAAAATCATTGAGCAGAAGGGACCAGGGAGAAGCCTAGTTAAATCTAGGACGGTAATCCCTTCTAGTGGTGCAGGCAAATTCTCCCTTCCTCGTACGCCTAGTGCTTGAAGTGCCTTATGCCTGTATGGATCATGGCCATACCGTGCTCGTTTGCCGCCTCTATAACTTCTTCGTCTCTTTTGGAACCACCAGGCTGTATAATACATGTTACCCCTGCCTCGGCGGCGGCGTCAACAGTATCCCTGAAGGGAATGAAGCCGTCTGACGCAAGCACTCCTCCCTTTGCTCTGCCTCCCGCTTTCTCTAGCGCGATCTTCGCTGAGTCCACCCTGCTCATCTGTCCTGCTCCTACTCCTACAACCCACTCCCCATTGGCGATCACTATTGCGTTCGACTTCACGTGTTTGACTATCCTCCATCCGAACAATGCCGATTGGACTTCTCTCTCCGTTGGCTCTCTGGCACTAACAACTTTAAAATCTGGAAAGTCTTCCTCAGTCAAGTCTTCACTTTGGACAAGTAACCCGCCGACTACCCTTCTGAAGTCGATGCCTGCCTCCCGCCTTTTAATGCTGGGCAGCATAAGCACCCTTAAGCTCTCCTTCTTTTTAAGCTCCTCTAAAGCGTCTTCTGTATAGCCGGGTGCAATGACCGCCTCGACGAATGTTGAAGTAATCTCCCTTGCCGTATCAAGATCTACTTTCCCGTTTAAGCCCACTATGCTACCGTATGCCGATACAGGGTCGCTTTCCCTAGCCCTCACGTAAGCATCACGTATCGTTTCACCTGTTGCTGCTCCGCACGGGTTCGTGTGCTTAATTACAACCGCCATTGGTTTTGAAAACTCCCTTATAATCTCGAGTGCTGCGTTTAGGTCAAGAATGTTGTTAAACGAGAGCTCCTTGCCTTGAAGTTGCACAGCGTCGACAACTGCTCCACTAACAATTGAGGCGATTTCCTTGTAGAGCGCAGCTTTCTGATGCGGGTTTTCTCCATACCTTAAGTCCTGTACTTTAGCGAACCTTAAAGTAAGTATGTCCGGCATTTCTCCCTTCCCTAGGAGCCTGCTGGAGAGCGCCTGCGTTATGGCATCGTCATACCCTGAAGTATACGCGAACGCCTTTACCGCAAGTCTTCTCCTAGTTTCCTCTCGCACTCCTCCATACTTCTTCAATTCTTCAAGAATCAAATTGTAGTCCTCCGGGTCAACAACAACAGTAACTCTCTCGAAGTTTTTCGCGGCGGCCCTGACCAGGCTCACTCCTCCAATATCAATGTTCTCCACGAGTAAGTCTAGTTCCTCATTTTTTGCTGCCACTTCCATGAAAGGGTAAAGGTTAACAATTACGATGTCTATGGGCTCTATCCCCATCTTCCTGAGTTGCCTCAAATCTTCCTCTTTATTTCTAGCCAGAATAGCACTGTAAACGTGAGGGTGCAGGCTCTTGACTCTGCCGTCTAGCATCTCGGTAAACCCTGTTAGTTCTGATATCCTCCTCACAGGCACTCCTTCGAGCGCCTTAGCAGTACCCTCGGTTGCAACTATCTCAATACCCATTTCATGAAGTGCTTTAGCTAACTCAAGTATGCCTCTCTTATCCCACACGCTTATAAGCGCGCGCTTGGCCTTCATGCCACCCCTCCTACCTAATTTTTTCTACGCTGCGTTTAGCAGCTTTAAGCACGTTCATCAAGAGCAACGCCACAGTCATAGGGCCCACACCGCCAGGAACAGGCGTTATGGCAGCAGCCTTCTCCTTTACTCTCTCAAAATCAACATCCCCCACTATTCTCCCCTCAACCCTGTTAATCCCCACATCAATCACAATGGCTCCCTCTCTCACCATATCCTCCGTAATGAACATCGGTCTTCCTACGGCGACAACCAAGATATCTGCGGCTTTTGTTTGCTCTGCGAGGTTAACGGTTTTAGAGTGGCACACGGTGACTGTGGCGTCTCTATTAAGCATCATGACCATTAATGGGCGGCCGACTATTTTGCTTCTGTTAACTATAACAACATGCTTCCCTCGGAGGGTGACCCCTTCCCTTTCGAGGAGAGTAATTATCCCGGTAGGCGTGCATGGAGTAACGCTTTCATCACCTAATAGGAGGCGCCCCATGTTAGCTGGGTGAAGACCATCCGCATCCTTTTCGGGTAAGAGCGCTTCTATTATTCTGTTTTCATTCAAATGGCGTGGTAATGGAAGCTGAACTATAACTCCATGTATGCGCTCATCAACGTTAAGCTTATGAACGCGCTCAATAACCTCTTCCTCACTTACATTCTCTGGTAATGTTATTCTCCTAAAAGTGAAAGCTGCCTCCTCACAGGCTTTCTGCTTTAAGCCAACGTAAACTTCTGAGGCAGGGTCATTACCTATTAAAATAGCAGCTAATCCTGGGCGTACGCCGTGCTTCTCCCAAAGTAGCTTAGCTTCTTCAGCTACCTGTCTCCTGACTTCAGCTGCAATGCTACGTCCATCAATGATTTTGGCAACCAAGGTTAAAGACCTCCTAAATGTATTTGGAAACTCTCGTTTATAACGATGAGCGTTTTGCTAAAAAACCTCGTCCTTAGTGACGCAAGCATTTTTAAAAGATTTTAACGCTTCATCTTCCTGAACAGAGCTGTATAGGGGCGCTAACAATGCCTTACGTCGCTCTCACAATAGACTTAGACCGTGACTACCCTGTTCCTGTAAGTGGGACGCTAAAGGCAGCCAGTTACTCTCCTGAATGTAAGCCTAGCTTCACTTGTACGATTAGGGGGCTGAAGGCGCTTTCCAACATGCTGGAAGAAATAAGTCTAAAGGTGACTTTTTTCGTTGAAGCCAGAGCGCTTCAGCACATATGTGCTCATGATGAAGCGTTACTCGGAGTCGTTACGAAAAATGAGGTTGGATGCCACGGTTTGGATCACGAAGATCTCGCCGGAAAATACACTGGTGTTCCAATACCCCCACTTCAACAGCTGGCGCTGATAAGAAAAGCCACAGAGATAATATCAGAAATCACAGGGTTAAAGCCTGTAGGCTTCAGAGCACCATACTTGTCCACTACACCCAATCTAGGTGAAATTCTGAGGTCTCTAGATTACAAGTATGACTCTTCTATATACTCGGAGTCGTTTAAGCCTCCTCACCCATACCTTTTAGGGTGCAAATTGTTTGAGGTCCCCCTCCCATTATACCCCTTAAACGAAAGGAAGGCGACGCTCTATACTTGGACTTTACATGAGGGAAAAAGAAGTTTCGACGAATTTAAACATATACTGGATACGTACATAGCGAACGACGATGGTGGCTTACTGATGATATCAACTCACGCATGGCATTTTGCATACAGGATCTCATCTAACTTGAAGCTCTCACCTCGGCAAGTGCAGGAGAACGTTTCCCTACTTTACCGTCTCATAGCGTATCTCGAAGACAAGGGTGTCTCTTTTCTTCCTATAGGAGAATACCTTAAAAAGACAAATCGAAACATTTAAGAAATTGTTCTGGTCGTGGAGGATTCACGAATGCCTGTTTATCTTTTTATGGGCAAGAAGCCTCAGCTCCACCCATCCGTTTTTGTAGCTCCAAACGCCACAATAATAGGTAATGTTAGAGTTGCGAGGGACGCAAGCATATGGTTTGGCGCCGTTATACGTGGAGATCTTGAACTCATAGAGATCGGAGAGAGAACGAACATCCAAGATAACGTAACTATTCACGCAGACCCCGGTAACCCTTGTCGCATTGGTGACGACGTCGTGGTGGGCCATAATTCAGTTCTGCATGGTTGCATTATCGGAAGCAGCACAGTGATAGGTATGGGAAGCATAATACTTAACGGAGCAAAAATAGGTTCAGGGTCAATAGTTGGCGCCGGATCCTTAGT
>Ga0105162_1000960_pt1 | contig 17388 bp, 20 predicted proteins | sample JNZ201metaG_FD_81532 | JGI IMG/M metagenome (GOLD analysis project Ga0105162, IMG submission 81532) | Hot spring microbial communities from Jinze hot spring, China to study Microbial Dark Matter (Phase II) - JNZ 20120812A | ecosystem: Environmental > Aquatic > Thermal springs > Hot (42-90C) >...
ATACACAAGTTTTGAGTATATAAGATTATCGATGATTAAAAAGATTAAAAAGATAGAAATCAGTATGGAACGAGAAGCAAACCTAAGCTCAATGGAATTGTGGCTAGAACCATCACCGCTATTGTATAACCAAAGATATCCCTTGCTCTTGTTCCGGTTAGTCCGAGAAGCGGAATTGCCCAAAATGGCTGGAAAAGATTCGTCCACGCATCTCCAGCTGCATAGGCTATTATGGATTTTCCAAGTGGAACGTTAAGCTGATGAGAAGTTCTAACTATTATCTCACCAATCGTCGCCCACTCTCCTCCTCCAGATGGTATGAAAATGTTCACAAAACCGGAGAGATAAAGACAAATCGCTGGCCACGTGAATGGAGTTGCAAACTGGGCGATCGCATTGGAGATTACCGTTGCAAGATTAATTCCGTCTACAAGTGTATACCTCATCAATCCCATAATCCCAGCGTAAAACGGGAATTGGATCAGAATTCCCGCAACTGCTGTCGTAGCTCTCGAAATTGCGCGCATATATGCGATTGGATTTAAATAAAGCAGAAAACCTGCGACTATGAATATAAAGTTCAGAGAGTTTAGATCTAACCCCCTGAAAAACCCGAGTCTGCCGAACCAGTAGACCATCGCTATTATTCCTGGAACGGCTATTATAAGCGCTAAAATTTTGCTATTTTCAAGTCTGTCTGCAAAAGTCTTTTCTTCGATCTTTGCTTTCTCTTCCTCCTCTTTTTTCGCAATCTCTATCATATGAGGGGCAACGACCTCTATACCCTTCGAAACGTTCTTGGGTGCTATCGCCCAGAAGGCAACAACACCGAAAACAATTATAATAATCATGTTAATTAGAGTTTCAAAACCATATAGATCTTTATAGATCTTTGCGAGAAAATGCCCAGGAGTGTTAGAAAGAAGCGGAGCCGAAGCGGATAATCCCCAATGCCAGTTCAAACCCAACCCAGCGTATGCAGAAGCGACGACTGCAGGATAGTGAAGAGGCTTTTTGCTTTTATGAAACTCCAATCCAATAGCTCTTGCAAGGAGAGCCGAGATTATAAGGCTGAGGCCCCAGTGTATCCACGCAGCTAAAAGAGATACCAAAGCAGTTAAAGCTACGGCAGACTTTGTAGTCTTTGGTAAGGTTGCCAGTTTTCTGAGACCTTTGTAAACAATCGGATGAAAAGCAATCGCATATCCTGTAACAAGAATAAGAGCCATTTGCATCGCAAAAGCTAGAAGTTCCCAGAATCCCTTGTACCAAGAAGCTTCAAAAAGCCATTGAACTGTTGTTACCGCGTCCATTTTCTCGTAGGGTCTCAAAAGCAGAATGGCAAGAATCCATGTAATAACTGTCAATATGAGAGCAAATATCAGTGGATCTGGCATAACTTTCTCCACTTTTTCCGAGAGTTTAAGTCCAAATCTCTCTAAAAACGCTTCTCTCTTTTCTACCATGATTAATTGTTCGAAGTGAAAGTTTATAAAACTTTATTATTTAGTTTCGCACCAGATCTTTCAGCTAGAGAAAAAAATTAAAAAGCAGGAAGAAACATCTAAGCATGGTCGTAGGCGTGACGCTCGTGAATGTGATCACGGGAAAGGAAAAGGAAGTCTACGTGAAAATGAAAGAAGTACCCAAGGTAAAAGACGTCTACCATGTTTTTGGTGAGTTCGATTTTGTTGTGATAATACACGCAGACAGCCTTTCCGAACTGAACAAAACCGTCGATGAGATCAGAAAAATCCCGGGAATTACGAAGACACAGACAATCGTTGGAGCAGAGATATGAGTGAACTAAAAGAGATCAGCGTTGCAGAATTTTTTGAGAAGAACAAGCATATCCTCGGATACACGAACCCTGCAAAAGCTCTTATCACGGTTGTGAAAGAGGCTGTGGACAACTCGCTCGACGCATGCGAGGAAGCTGGAATTCTGCCAGATATAATGGTGCGAATCAGCCCTTCGGCAGAGAATCTAAGAGTAGTTGTCGAGGACAACGGCCCGGGCATAAAAAAGGAGTTCGTGGCAAAAGCTTTTGGTAAACTTCTATACGGCTCAAGGTTTCATGAGATAAGACAAAGCAGGGGACAACAAGGAATAGGGATCTCCGGCGCTGTTCTCTACGCGCAGCTCACAACTGGGAAACCAGCAACAATACTAACGAAAACCCCAGAATCGCAGAAAGCTTACAAGGTTCAGCTATACATAGACACGAAGAGGAACGAGCCTGTGATCGAGAAAGAAAGCGAAGAAGACTGGTATATGCCCCATGGCACGAGGATTGAACTCGAAATCGCGGGAAGTTACGTGAAGGAAAAGAAACAAAGCGTCTTCGAGTACCTACGAGAAACTTCAGTAATTAACCCTCACGCAAGGATAACGTTCATAGACCCAGATGGGAACGTTTACGAGTTTAAGAGATCTTCGAACGAGATTCCAAGAGTAGCAAAAGCTATAAAGCCCCATCCACATGGCATTGAGTTGGGAAAACTCTTGGCAATGCTAAAAGCCACGAGTACAACGACGCTTAGGAAATTTCTAAAAGAAGAATTTGTCCGTATCGGCGATAAAATCGCGGACGAGATAATTGCGATATCCGGACTCAATGGAGACGAAGATCCTCGTAGTTTTGGGAGAGTTGAAGCCCAGAGATTGCTTGAGGCGTTCAGAAAAGTCGAGCTTCTCCCGCCACCAACGGATTGCCTATCGCCAATAGGTGAGACCCTTTTAATGCGAAGTCTTGTCTCCGAGTTTGCGCCAGAGTTTGTTTTTGCTGTCACAAGGAAGCCAAAGGTCTACAGCGGGCACCCCTTTTTTGTCGAGGTCGCCATTGCTTATGGTGGTGAGATAAAAAGCGATAAGGCAATTCTTCTTCGCTACGCGAACAAAGTTCCGTTGCTCTATCAGCAAAGCGGGTGCGCAATAACGAAAGCGGTTGAAAGTGTAAATTGGAAGAGCTATGGGCTCGAGCAGAATAAAGACGAGCTTCCAGTGGGGAATGTCGTCATCCTCGTCCACCTTGGTTCAACAAACATTCCCTATACATCCGAGTCGAAAGAAGCAGTGGCGATGATCCCAGAGATCGTCGACGAGATCAGACTTGCGCTTCAGGAAGTGGGGAGAAGGCTTAGGGAGTACATAGACAGAAAGAACAAACAACAGGCAAAGAAAAAGAAAGAAGAGATGATAGTCAAGATCCTGCCTCTAATCGCCAAGAAAGTCTGCGAAGTCCTCGAGAAAGATCCCGTAGAAGTGGGCAGAATTGTCGCAAGGATAATGGGCTACGTCCACTTTGAAAGGGAGATCTCAGAAAAAAATGGATTTAAGGAAGTTACACTCAGGGTTTACAACTTCACAAAGTCGAAAAAAGATTTTAAGGTTGTTGAGAGTTGCGATGGTGAAGTAAAAGCCGAGAATGCAAGAATTTTTTGTGAGAAGTTCACGACGATAAGCTGGAATGTCTCACTTTCTCCGAATGAGGAAATCGAGCTAAGGTACGTTGTGAAGGGGAAAATTCTGAACAAGAATCCAATAGTCGAAGGTCTTGATGCATCGATCGTCAGCGGAGCAACTTCAGCAATCAATATTAGCCAAGAGTTGAACGCAAAACATGAAGCTATTGGCGATTAATGGAAGTCCAAATAAAAGAAACACCTTAGCCTTGCTTGAAGCGATTGCAAACGAGGCGAAAAAACTCGGAGCAGAAGTCGAGATCTTAAATCTCTCAGAGTTCAGCATAAACCCATGCAAAGGTTGTGACGCTTGCCTAAAAGGAGATTGCGTCCAAAAGGACGATATATACAAAGTGCTCGAAGCAATGCAAAAGGCAGATGCAATTGTTATAGGCGCACCGACTTACTTCGGTAACGTCCCCGGAATTTTGAAAAACTTGATCGACCGAAGTAGGATGGCAAGAATGGGCGGATTCAAGCTAAAGAATCGAGTGTTCGCTCCCGTGATCACTTCTGGACTTCGTCACGGCGGAGCTGAGTTTGCTGCGATGAGTCTAATCGTTTACGCCCTTGGGCAAGGAATGATAGTTGTTTCGAACACGGAGAACCCAATTACGACTGGTAGTTTTCCCATTGGCGTTATCCAAGGCGACTCCGGATGGCGAGGGGTTAAAAAGGATGAAATAGCACTCAACACCGCAAGGGCTCTTGCGAAGAGGGTTGTTGAAGTCGCGAACGCAACAAAAGCTTTGAGAGCTTGAAATGCTGGAGTTCAAAGTTGAAGCCGAAGATTGCAAAGCAAGAGCCGGAGTTGCCAAGTTAAGGGGCAAAAAATTCAGAACCCCTGTTTTTCTACCCGTCGCAACCCTCGCAAGCGTTCGTGCCCTCGATTTTAGAGATCTCAGGGAAATGGGGATCGAGATAATCATGGCAAACACGTTTCATCTGCATTTGAAGCCTGGAGAAGATCTGATCAAGAAATTCGGCGGATTGCACAAATTCATGAAGTTCGACGGGGTCATTGCAACTGATTCAGGTGGATTTCAGGTTTTCTCTCTTGGATTTGGGATGGAACACGGCATTGGCAAAATAGCGGACAACATCTTCTTGGAGAGAATGCGGAACGTCAGCAAAAAAGGCGAAAAATGGATTGAAGTCGATGATGACGGAATAACTTTCCGCAATCCTCTCGATGGCTCGATTATGCGATTGACTGCGAAGAAATCGATGGAAATCCAAGCAAAGCTTGGTAGCGATATCGTCTTCGCTTTCGACGAGTGCACATCTCCGCTTTCGGACAAAGAATACACAGCAAAAGCGCTTGAAAGAACGCATCGCTGGATTTTAGAATGCTTAGAGAGCTACGATAAAAGCCAAGCGATTTTTGGAATCGTTCAGGGTGGAGAATACAGGGATCTCCGCACAAAATCTGCGAAGTTCATATCCTCACTGGAGCTCGACGGCTACGGAATCGGTGGATCGCTCGGGAAAAGTAAAGCGGACATGCTGAACATCCTTGATTGGGTGATACCGCTTTTGGACGAAAATAAGCCAAGACATTTGCTTGGCATAGGTGCAATCGAAGACATCTTCAATTGTGTCGAAAAAGGGATCGATATGTTCGACTGCGTTTCTCCAACACGCTGGGCGAGGCGCGGACATCTTTACGTTTCGCCAAACGCTGGCGGAAATGTTGAGAACAAGTTCAGAATACACATAAAGAACTCGCAGTTCCGTGAAAGCGAGTTACCGATAGACGAGAGCTGTGATTGCTTTGTGTGCAAAAACTACACAAGAGCTTATCTCCATCACCTGTTCAACGCAAACGAGCTGACCTATTTCCGTTTGTCTGCGTATCACAACGTCTACTTCATGATAAACCTGATGCGGGAAATAAGAAAGGCGATTGAGGGGAACTACTTCAAAGAGCTAAAGAGAGAGTGGCTTGGGTATTAACGCATCTCCAAGTGCTTTTTGACCATGATTCGTTCAAAGTGCTCGTATATCTGCTTCGGTTCTGGAAATCTACGATAGATTACGCCCTTCCCCACTGGGTCTTTGCCAAGTGCAATTAGCTCCCTTATTCTTTTGTCTCTCTCAAGCACGATACTCTTATAGATCTCAAGCCTCGCCTCCAGCTCTTCTCCGCTTACAACCTCGCCGTGCGCAGGAATCGCAATCTCTGGCGAGATCTTTTTAAGGAGTTCGATGGAATTTAAGAAATCCCCAACGTTCGAATCAAGACAGCCATACCAAGGAAACTGCAGATCTATGTCTCCCAAAAAGAGAATTTCACCGTTTATCAGAAAACAACAATGCCCCGCAGAATGCCCGGGGGTGTGAATTATTTCGATCTCCACACCTTCAAAGACAAGCGTATCTCCGTCTTCCAAGGTAGCGTCTACTTTCCTGAAGCCAAGGTTTGGGTAGATTGAAAGAAAAAGGTCTACTTCCCCTCCAAGCCCATATCTCCCTTTGAACTCCTCGTAACTCTCTATCGCCTTCGCATCGAGCTTGTGCGCAAAAACGCTTTTAGCGACTCGATTCATCGAAATGTGATCCTCGTGCCAGTGAGAGTTCAAGATTGCTTCGGGTTTAAGATTCCAAACATCTTCAGCACCGCCATCGATTAAAAGATCGTTCTTTATGAGAATACAGTTCGCATACGGATACTTGCCTTTGTTTCTGCCATAGATCAAAAAAATCCCGTCAGAAAGTTCCATAAAAATTATTTTTTCGGTGGCCAGTTCTTCTCCATCCAGCCCTTTATTCGCCCAGAATCGATTGGTCCCACAAGAACCTTCCAGCCGGTCTCGTCCTCAATCGCTCCCTGCAAACGAGCTGCAAGCCCTGGAATTACGAGGTAGCGGTGCTTCACTTTTTCCCCAACCTTAGTCTCGTTTATAAGCTCCTTCACCTTGCTTGCGGTGAACTTCCCTCCGGCGACGCTTGCTTCAACGCCTATACCTTCGGTGTTGAGCACGAGAAGCCATCCCCTTATCTTTGCGCTGTTCAGGTCGTTCTCAACTGTGTAGTAAGTCAAGGCGAAGTTCGTTGTTATAAACACAGGATCCTCTGGCGTTGGGTTGTTTATCTCTCTCAGCCCGGGAGCGACTTGAACCGGGGTGCGCGGATCCGTGTAGATGTTGAAACGAAGTGTCAACGTTGGCATCACAACGTGCTGATCGATGCTATGGAAGATCATCGCATCTGCATATTTCACGATAAACATTGAAGCGATCACAGTCTCCCAATAGGACTTCGTAACTTCATCGCCTTCGATCATCCAAGCTGCGATCGGTGTGACCATTATCGGGTAAGCAACGTCTTTATCGCCGTCAAGTATCGCTTTTCTCCTGAGCTGTATAACTCTTTCAAACGTTCCCTGCAAACCCTCGCCTATTGGCTCCGTGACTGGATCGAGAACCAAATCCTTAACTCCGGCTGATTTAAACGTCACCGCCAGGCTTTTGAGCAAGTTCAAATCTTTCGCCCTTAGCACAACGGGAACCTTGTAATCTAATGCAAGTTTCAAGAATTCCTTCCAGTTCCCTTCAGTTGCTGCGTAGATCAGAGGTCTTTGATCTGCGACGACTTCAAGCGCAGCCTTCATGCACTCTGGATTCAAAGCGATGAGCGTCATCGGTTTTCCATAACCAGCGACTTTCTTCACAACTTCAGCAAATCTCTTCGGATCGTTTGAAGTGCAACGAACCGCAAAACCGTCGAGCGTCAAATACTTGCCGACGTAGAACTTCTTATAACTCACAACCCTATCGCAACGTTCGTCGATCTTCTTGTCGTCAAGCGAGTCCCAGATGTCGTAGAAGAAAGCTGTTGGGTTAAAGTAAGTAAGCTCGTGACGGTGCAGAACTTCCTCGCCACCGATCTTGAGCGCAGAACTTCCAACTCCCACCACAACTTCCGCAATCTCAGGAGACGTGAGCTCAATAAGCTTCTCAAGCTTCTCCTTTGCCTTTGCATCTTTCTCAGCGTCGCGAACAAGCGGTTTACAGTCGAAAACCTTTGCGGAGCGATCGAGAATGTGCGATGCGAAGCTCATGCATGTGTCGTAGCCGCATTCCTTGCAGTTTGTTCTCGGCAAAAAGTTGTAAACCTCAAGCGGGCTTTTTACCTTCATTTTCACACCTCCGCAAAGATCCACTTTCCTGCGTCTGCGACGTTGCCCTTCACTTTCCCGCCAAGCGTGTTGAAAACTTCCTTAAGCACCGCCACCGCCAACGGGTGCATCATCATGAACATGTCAACCCCTGCGAGTGAAAGTGTTAAACCCGTGACTATTTCCCAAATTGGACCTCGAAGCTCTCTCGGACCCCATGGTGTATCGCCTTCAAGCGGTGAATCGGCCATCCAAGCTTCTCTCGCACCCCAAGCGTTCGTAGTTCCACTCGAGATTGGGAAGTTCAGCTCGTTGTCTCCTTTAAGACCGCTGATCCTTATTCTCTCCATGTTCGTGAACGCATAGTCTAAGCCATAGCCAAGAGCGGCGGTCGTTGGATCCATCACGATGCTGTCCCTTGGCATGTTTGCCCTCTTGAGCAGGTATCGATTTAGCATCTTCTGGTTGTTTATATCCATCTGGGTCCAGCTTAAGACAACGTGCCCATGCTTTTTCGCAGCTTCGCAGATCCTCTGCCAGTCCATGTCCAAAGTTGCGCTCGCGAGCATTACCCTTTCCCCTTCGGAAACTTCTGCAGCCTTCTCGAGGACTTCGGGATCCTTCTCCTTGTTACCGCTACCGCCGATTATGATTGGACACTTAACAGCCTGAAGCACGTCTTCAACAACTTTAACCGCCTCGCTTGCTGGAGTGTTCTCGAGCAACGGATCTGTGCTTATCAAGTGGATTGTAACCATGTCTGCACCAAATTTCTTGACGCACTTCTTTGCCCACTCCGCTGGACTCCCAACGACGTCTTCGTAATGAACCTTCACAGCCTTTGCCAACGCAGGTGGGCGATCAAAGACGTCAATCGCAATCGCGGGCAGATTGGGTTGAGGCTTGTCGAATACGTAAAAAGCTAAGCTTTTTTCTCCGCCCAACTTTACAACGTAATCCCTTGTTCCACCATCCGCTCTCGTAGCGCCGAGAACAACTTCTTCTATCTGCCCGAGGTATTCGACTTTCGGGGCTTCAAACTTTGCCTCGATTAACTTCTCTGGCAACTTCACTTCGGGAACCTTTACCTCAGGCACTACTGCGGGAGCGGGAACCGCTGGTGGTGCTGGCATTTGAACTTGGAAAGGCATCGGAATCCCAAGCATTGTAGAAAGCCGTTGCAGATAAGTCAAAGCCATGTTTGTGTGGTATAAAAAGTTTCCAAACTCGTTCAAAAGCGTGTAAAGTGTTGCGAACGCTGTCAAATCTACACCAGAACCTTCAAACTCTATTTCCAGATCACCATCGATTTTCACATCTTCCAAAACCTCGACGTCGTATTTCTTGAGTAAAGCCAAAAAATCTTCAAGCGTAAACCTCTTTGCCAAAATCTCACCCCTTCAGAAACAAATCCGCAACCTTACCCATCTTCCTATAAACTTCAGACGAATCGTCGAGATTGACAACCGGCAAGCCTTTAACATCGAGCTCCACGACTTTCTCATCGTAGGGCAGAATTTCGAGCAGTCTCATCCCCTCTTCCTCTGCGAATCCTTTGATCCTTTTTTCCGCCTCCTCGCTTGCAATTCGATTCGCTATCAAGTATATGTCCTTGAAGTTGAGCCTTAGCTCGTTGACGAGCTCTTTAATCCTTTTCGCGGTCGCAAGTCCTTTCTTCGACATGTCGGTGACGACAATAACGTAATCAGCGCTGTCGATCGTTTTTCTGCTGAAGTGCTCAAGTCCAGCTTCGCTGTCTATGATCACGAACTCGTAGTGTCTCGTTAGCTTTCGAAGTATCCCGCGAAGCAACGAGTTGGCAAAACAGTAGCAACCTTCGCCTTCTGGACGTCCCATTACGAGCAAGTCAAATCCATTGCACTCACAAATCGTTTCGTAGATCTTTCCTTCAAGCCATTGTTCCTTGTTCATTGTTCCAATTTCGTCTCTGCTTGTCTGAAAAATTTCACGCACGTCTCCGAGTGTTTTCTCGACTTCTATGCCAAGAGCATCTGCGAGGTTGCTGTCTGGGTCTGCGTCGACTGCAAGAACTTTCGATGATCTCTTGGAAATAAAATGGATGAGTAAGGCAGAAACTAAGGTCTTCCCCGTTCCTCCTTTGCCAGTAACCGCAATTGCGGTCATTCCTCTTCCTCAATTATCAGCTCTGGTATCCTTATCTCTGCCCCCACTAAGATTAGTTTTATCTTTTTCGCTTCAACCTCTTTTTCCATCATTTCTCCCCCTTCTTCTTCAGCACTATCTTGCCGATAGTAATCTTTGCATCTTTGATAATAAGCTTTATTCCTGCAGGTGCCACTTGTTGTGAAGGCATCTGCAATGCAGGAAGCTGGAATGGCATTTGTAGCATCGGCATCATCGCTTGCGGTTGTGCGACTTGAGCAACTTGCTGTACTGCCGGCGCTGGCACGGCTTCTGCTGGCTTCGCTTCAACAACTTCTTCTTTCGCACTAACAACCTCAGGCCAGCCGTTCGTTATCTTCTTACCATCCACCTTTCTAACTACTCCCTTCACCACAGGATGATCCACTTTCTTCAGGAACTCCTTAAGCTCATCGAGCGTTTTCGCATTTTCTTCGGTTGCAATCTTGTCTCTGATATCTTCGGGTATGTACTTCGCAACCCTTTCTTTGAGCTCTTTTGGCATCCACACAACTCTATACCAACCGCCATCGGCTTGGATGAACTTCTTGCTCCTGAAGTAAGCGATTCCAACACCCAAAAAGCCAGCAACCTGCTTACCACCACCAGTTTGCCCAGCCATCGTAGAGAAACTCAAACCGTTCGGCGCTAAATGTGGATAACCTCTGTGAACAAAACCTATTCCATCAACTTCTGGCATGTAGAAGCCAATAGTTTCAAAACATCCGCAACTTGTGTGCGGAAATTCAAAGAAGCTGTGCAGCCTTATTCTCTCGTACTCTCCACCGCTCTCTCGTTTCGCAAACTCGTTGACACCGCTGTATTCACCACCAACTGGATCGAGCAATTCGCCCTTTGGTACAGCCCTGTTCGGTCCCTCGGGATCCACTTTCGCAGCAGCTCTGCCGTCGAACCAAGTTATGGCTCCGCAAAGCGAAGGTCTGTCGGGAGAGACTATGCAAACATTTGTCGGAGCAAAGCTCTGGCAAAGTGTGCAGGAGTAGAACTCGTTTACGTCTTCATCGTGCAACGTTTCGACTCTCTTGTCTCTCTCCTCGTAAATCGGCATCGCAACTTCCTTAAGAACTTTCTCGACAAGAGCTTTGTCCGTGATGTAAACCGCTTCGATCTTCTCGATGAACGGCAATTCGTTCTTGTAGAGCATCATCGTCGCTTTAGCAATCTGAATCAAACTCTTAAGTCCCTTCTTCACGGGCGTTTTACCTATTCTCACCCAAATGTCATATCTTTGGTTGAGGTGCATGTAACCTTCGATGTAGTTCTGGAAATCGTGGTTTCTGCGCTCGATAACAGGTTCGAGATCTGTTTCAACCATCTCTCCAGCGATGTAGTAGAGCATTCCATACGGATAACTTTCGCCTTCCTTCATCTCGTCAAGGTCCGGTCCAACGATTGTCACTTTCATGTCTTCGACCTGCTCCGCAGGCAGAGCCATGACAAGTTCGAACTTAACCTGCTTTGGTCCACCAAGCTCAACAAACATGTCCTCTTTGCGGATTCTCTCGCCTTCGTACATTGGAGAAATGTCGAACGGAAATTTCTCTTCAGCTCCAACGCTCACTTTTACTTTCGCATCTGCTGGAATCTCGATCCTCTTTCTTTCGACCATACCACCACCTCGTAGTCTTCCTTTTAAACTCTTCTTCAAACCTCTATTTGTATTTATCGGTTTTTTCATCAGTGCATCTTACATTATTCCTCACACAACTAAAAGGAGACGAAAGAAGGTAAAGCAAAGCCAGCAAAGGCGAAAGAGCTAAAATTTTAGGAAATTATTATTTTGAATAATTTTTTTATTTAACGTGTCAGTTTGTATTAAATACTCTCGAAATAGTAATATCAGAAACCTTAAATACTCTCGAAACAAGAAAGTGCATGCCGAAGGCTACAAAAGTAAAGTCGAGAACTCCGCCGCTGATGTCGTCAGCGGGGATAATGAGATATTTCGAAGAAGAGAGAACGAAGGTTAAGATAAACCCAAAAACTGTGATTTTGAGCGGAATAGTGACAGGAGTTGTTGTAATGATCCTAAACGCTTTCTATGGTCTCTGGCCCTGAGTTGCTCTCTTAATCGCTTTTTCTATCGCTTTTTTGTGCGCATTCCCAGCCTTGTGGATTCCTCCCTCCGGACCACGTGAAGCTAGGCAAGGAAATATTTGCGCAAAGTAGCCAGCTTTTGATGGCGCTTCGTCTATTTTGGCTCCTTTTAGTTTTTCCGCAACAAAATAACTCGCCCCACAAAACGCAGATCTCAAAACTCTAACTTCCTTTATCACGTCTCCCTCGAGTTCCACTTCGAACTCAGGAGCGCCGAAGTGCTCGAAGAACTCGTGAGACTTCAGCTTGGGAGTCGTACAACATATCTCCTCCCAGATAACACTAACACCCCTTCTCTCCCCTTCCTCCTTGAGCTGTTTGTAAGCTCCGGCCTTGGCTCCGCCAGAGATTATCACGATTCTCGTCCCCCGTTCGGAAACCTGCTTTATCAGCTCGAGGTTTATGTCCGCATGATTCGCAAAAGAGATCACGAGCTCTGGTGTTCTCGGTGGTAGCTTGAGGTAATCGGATGCGTTCTCGATCAAGTCCGGTAAATCCATTGGTAACTCGTAAAGCTCCAATTCAAAGAATTTTCCAAAGAGATCAATCTCTCTCTTCCTTTGCCCCTTGCGATAAACTACGCCGATCTTCATTTCAGCATTCCCTCGATTGCCCTTTTTATCTCCAAAAACGGCTTCAGATCACAAATCTTGTATGGCGGGATGTTTTCGATGTCTGCTTTTATGAAGCATTCGCTGAACGGGATTTTTCCAATAATCGGATACCTTATCTTTTCGATTATCTTTTTGGCTTCATTGCTTTCGACAAACTTGTTCACGACTACTGCGATTTTCTCTATTCCAATGTCCTCTGCGAGCTTCTTTATCCTTTCAAGCGTTTCAATAGCCCTACTCCCGGGCTCAACGACTGCGATCAACAGATCCACACCTCTCGCAGTTCCCCTGCCGAGGTGCTCAATACCCGCCTCCATGTCGAGAATTAACACATCCTTCTCCTTGAAAATCGCATGCCTCAGTATCGCCCGCAGAAAGGCGTTCTCGGGGCAGAAACAGCCTTCTCCACCCTTGTCTATTGTTCCGAGAACAAGAACTCGAACGCCGTCCTCGTTGTAAACAGAGTAATCTTCAAATATGTCGTCGACCTTTGGGTTTAGCCTATAGGTGCCCATTGGCATCACTACCCTTTCTTCGATTATATCTTTAAGTTCCGAAAGCGGTTTTGGTCTTTCTTTGACTCCAAGCGCAGAGGGGAGATTCATCGCAGTGTCGCAGTCGATTGCGGTAACCCTATACCCATCCTTCGCAAACAAATGCGCAAGCACTGAAGCGAGTGTTGTTTTCCCTACTCCACCTTTTCCAGAGATTGCAAGTTTCATCAATACCGCTGGGGTTGCGGTATAATAAGCTTTAAATATTTGTGCGCATTGAAATAACCAATGTTTGATGCGAAGAAATTTCACTTCACAACGGGAAAAGGCTCTTGCATTGTGAAGAACAACAAAGTGCTGGAATTCTACCTCCTAAGCGAGGAAGAAGTCTCTGAGGTCGAAAAAATCGTTCCTCTGCTTTTTGAACTACCATCAAGCACAGAAATTGGCTATGTGGAGACAGAGAAATTCAAATTTGGAATCATAAAGTTCCAGGATTATTTTGTTGTTTTTCCAGCAAAAACAGAGAACATCGCAGAAATCATGCGGATTAGGAGTGTGATGCAGAATGGAGGCTAAGTACCTGATGAAAAAGGGTGATGAGATAGTTAAACAGGGTGAAATAAACGAGAAGCTCTTTGACGAGCTGACCAAAGCGGGAGTAAAAAGGGCGATATTCTTGGGAGAAGAAGTTCTCTATTTTGAGTCGCGGAAGAACAAGACAATTCTTGTGAGCGTTGAAAAAAGGATTGCTGGTTTTGCAAAGCTTTTTGCAAGAAAATTACTTGAAGAGAAGAAAATAGACTTGAAATCGGTGGAAGAAGTTTTTGAATTTGCAGAAAAGGTAGAGAAGGCCACTCTGGATGAACTCGCCAAGTTAAGGTGAATGAGTATGATATACGAGACTTTAGCAGTCGTTGCGGGCTTCTCGATTGGTTTTGTAGCAACTTGGAAGTTTGTCGAGATAGGGATAAAAAAGGAAACAAGAGAAGAGACTCCAAGGGTAGCAAAAATAACTGAAATCACAGAAAGAGTGGAAAAAACTTCAGAACAGATAAAAAAACCTGAAAACCTCGACGAGCTCATAAAATACATAAGCACGAAGTTCATGTTAGCAGAAGTGACTTTGCTAACTCCCGAGGGGTTGCCAATTGCATCAAACAGCTCAACCGTCGATGAAGACACTGCAACCGCACCAGAGATCATAAAAATAGCCAACGCTCTGTTGAGATCTGATAGAATCGTGATAGGAGGCGGAGAGAATAGAATCCTTGCAATTCAGATTAGCCCAGACGTGATACTATACGCAAAAGTGACCAGAGAATTTTCGAGAGCTGAGATCGAGAAGTTGAAGATCGAAGTTAACTCTCTCTTGGAGGGATTGCTATGATCTGGGCAATTCTGGCAGTTTTGACGATTTTTGCAAACCCTGGAGATACGATAAGCCTCGAACTACAACAACCAGCATATGTTGTGCTCGAAGATCCATGTATGTTCTTCGAGAGCACGCTAAACAACTCCGCAAATCTCTCAGAAGGGTCGCATTTGATAAAAGTTGGAATCCTTTGCACGCCTGGCGAAAAAAAGATTGAAGCAAACGGAGAGATCATTGCGGTTGTGAAGGTTGAAAAGGCAAGCGAAAACGTAATTGCAAACTACACGTCTCAAGTGGAGAGAAAGGCGGTTGCCCTTGAAAAAGAGCTGAACAAAACAATTGCAGAGCTCGAGAGAACAAAGGAAGAGCTAAAAAAGAATCAAGAAGCGATGAAAAAGCTCGAAAATGAAAAAGATCTGCTCGAAATCGAACTGAGCCTTGTGAAGGACAACTTAAATATCCTCCAAGCGAAATACAATGCCTTGAGCCAAGATCTCGAGACAAAAAGAGCAAAGATCGAACAAATGGAGGAAGAAATAAAGATGCTCTCAAGCCAAAGTCAAACGTTCAGAGCTTCGACGTTTTTCCTTGTCTCAATCTTCATCGGCTCTTTTGTTGCGGTTCTAATGATGACGCGTCGTCCTTAAATTCAACTTTTTGTTGCAAATAGTTATATTTATCTGCTGTGAGTTTAGCTTATGAGAGCGGTTTGGAAGGGAGCGATTAGCTTCGGGCTTGTCTCGATACCCGTAAAGGCCTACAACGCAACGATATCAAAAGAAATAAAATTCCATTTGCTCCATTCGAAAGACGGTGGGAGAGTAAGATACAGGAAGTTCTGCGAGAAGTGTGGCGAAGAGATCAGCGACGAGGAGATTGTTAGGGGTTATGAGATAGCGAAGAACGAGTTTGTAATCCTCACAGATGAAGACTTGGAAAAGATCCCATTGAAGAGCACGAAGAGCGTTGAAATCAAGCGATTTTTTGAGCCTTCGGAACTCAGGGAAATATTCTACAGTGGTTTCTATTACCTTTCACCAGAAAAAGGGGGAGAGAAGGCCTACGTTTTGCTAAGAGAAGCGATGAAGGCGACAAATCTCATGGGCATAGGGAAGATCAGCTTCAGAGGAAAGGAGAGCTTGGTTGCGCTTAAGTTCTTCAACGGCGGAATAGTTCTCGCGAACCTTCACTACGTGGACGAGATAAGAAACCCCGCAGAGGTTCCGATGTGGGGAATCGAAGTGGAGATAAGCGAAGAAGAGCTAGAGCTTGCGAAAAAGCTGATCATGGCGATGAAAAAGCCTTTAAACATAGAAGAGTTCAGAAACGAATACAAGGAGGCGTTGCTGAAGTTGATAGATGCGAAACTCGCTGGAAAGGAGATAATAGTTACGGAAGAGCCAAAGACCGCGAAATCTTTGTTAGATGCTTTGAAAGCGAGTCTTGAGGCAATTAAATGACCTGGTTCAACGAAAAGATAAAACCGATGCTTGCGGTAAAGGGAAAACCGTTCAACAGTCCCGAGTTTATTTACGAGATAAAGTTCGACGGAACAAGGGCGATCGCATTCATCGATGTTGAGAACGAAAGAGTTCGTCTCCAGAACCGAAGGCTCCTCGAAATAAGCTATCGCTACCCAGAGATAGACCTACTGAGCTTCGTAAAGGAGAGCGCAATTTTAGATGGAGAAATCGTTGTCTTCGAAGGAAATTTGCCATCTTTCTCGCTATTACAGCAGAGAGAGCACGTTGAGAGTAGCTTTAAGGCTTCAATTCTTTCAAAAAAGTTTCCAGCGAACTACTTTGTTTTCGACGTGCTTTACTGCTCTTCGCATGGATGGGTTGCAAAAGAACCGCTGATTCGCAGAAAGAGAATACTCGAAGAGATAAGCTGTGATGCAAAAAGGGTTGCGCTCATCGACTTTGTAGATGAGAAGGGGGAAGAATTTTACGAAAAAACGACTAAGCTTGGAATAGAAGGGGTTATCGCAAAAAAGAAAACAAGTCCATACCTGATTGGGAAAAGATCAGACTTCTGGATTAAGATCAAAAAAAGACAAACCTTGGACTGTGTGATCGTCGGATGGCTTGAGGGAGAAGGAGAAAGGAAGGACTTGTTTGGCTCTCTAATACTCGCACTCAGATCCGGAAACTCCTTTGTTCACGTTGGGCAAGTTGGCACTGGGTTCGACTTGGAATTTGCAAGATGGTTTATAAAAAAGCTTCGCGAAATAGAAATAAAAACCGCACTCTTCGAGATTGAGACGAGTAGAGAAGTCCACTGGTGCAAGCCAGAGTTTGTTTGCGAAGTCGAGTTTCTCGAGCTAACGAAGGATATGAAGCTTCGTGCTCCGGTGTTTCTTAGACTGAGAGACGACAAAAGCGTCGACGACTGCACCATCGACTCCATAATTTCGCTGAGATGAAATGATAGAGAGAAAAGTTTAAATCCAGATGAGTTGTGCTGAGCACATCCCTAAAAAGAGCTGTTGTGAGACTATGATGATAGAGAAACTCGAGGAAAGAAAGGAACAACTTGAAAAAGAGCTCCAAGAGTTCACGAAGAGAAGAGACGAGCTCAACCAGTTTGCCAAAGAGTGTGCAAAGAAGAGGGACGAGTTGAACAAGGAAGTGAAGGAGCTCGTGGAGAAGGTAAAGGAGCTCAGGGTTAAAAGGGATGAGCTCAACGCAAAAGTCAGAGAACTGAAAGCAAAGAAAAACGAACTCTACAAGGAGATTGACCAGCTCTACAAGGAGCTCGACAAGCTCAGGAAGAGCATAGACAAAAACGGGAGACCACTGGGAGAGATCGAGAAGGAGATCAGAAGACTTGAGTTCAAGCAACAAACGACGGTGATGACCATAGAAAAAGAAAGAGCGCTTGTTGAGAGAATTTCAAAGCTCAAGAAAGAGCTTGAGGAGAGAAAAGCTCAGCTTGAGAAACATGAAGAGTTCAAGAAGCTCATAGTCAAGATCAGAGAGCTAAAAGACCAAGTCAGGATCCTTGCTGGGGAGATAAAAGCTTACGGAGATGAAGCCGA
>Ga0105162_1000962_pt1 | contig 17333 bp, 14 predicted proteins | sample JNZ201metaG_FD_81532 | JGI IMG/M metagenome (GOLD analysis project Ga0105162, IMG submission 81532) | Hot spring microbial communities from Jinze hot spring, China to study Microbial Dark Matter (Phase II) - JNZ 20120812A | ecosystem: Environmental > Aquatic > Thermal springs > Hot (42-90C) >...
TCACGTCGCCTACCTCAAGTGTTAAAATTTCACCTAAGGTTAGCTCAGTTTCTCCAATAATTGCGATAACATCTATCTTTGTTCTTTGCAAGTTTTCTTTGAGCTTCTCGATATGCTCTTCCGTTATTTCTTTTTGCTTGACTTTGAACCAACTCTGTGTTGTGAGCTTTTCTCCTATCGGCTCTATAACAGAAGATGGCCAGCAAAGGCTCATGTAACCCTCCACTTTTCCGAAACTCACAAAAAATGTGATTGCTAAAACCATCTCGCTACTTGGGACTATTTGGACGAATTGTGGGTTTGTTTCTGTGGATTCAACAACAGGGATAAACGGGTGAACAGACATCCAAGCTTGAGAAAGTGCGGTAAGTAAATTTACAACCTCTTTCTTAATTATCCCCATTTCGATTTCTGTTGGAATTCTTTTGACATCACCAGGTTCACCAGGTCCACCAAGTAGAACATCCAAAACCCCATAAAATATTTCTAAGCTCATGTTGAATATTGCGCTACCTACCAATTCTCTTGCCGTGAATATGGTTATGAACGACGGGTTACCTATGGATTTCATGTATTCATCATAGGTAAGTTGGTCTATACCAACAACGTTTACTGAGGTGAAGGATCTCAATTTACCTGATAAATACGTAGATACACTTCGTGCAAAGTTTTCATGTATCATCTGAACAGTTCGAATTTGTTCTTTCGAAAATTTTTGAGGGCGCAAAAAATCATATGTGCGAACCTTTTTCTCTTCGCCCTCTTTTTTCACTTCCTCTATATTAACTTCTCCCTGCGAAAGTGCCGCCAACAATCGGTCTATTTCTTCTTGGCTCAGTACATCCGGCAAAACTAACAACCTCCCATGAAAGGGATTGTGATATTGTTACTGGACAGTACTTATCGCTTTTATGTATATATAAACATTTAAAACCCCAAGTTTTTCTTTCTCGCCAGTAAATCCGGTAATCTGATTCACAGCTTCCCTGATTTGCTTTTTTAATAAGTCTAAACCCGCTGGAGTTACGAGGTCAAACCGCTCTTTGCTCAAGAATATCGTAGCAAGTGCGTCCATTATTTCATCGTTTTTTTCAGCTACAGCTGCTCTGCAAGGTTCACTACCGACAAGCAAGGTTAAAGAATCGACAACCGCAACATCTCTTCCACCTTTAAGCATGAAGGTTTGATACTTACCTTGAGCAATAACAACTGCCTTTATCTGGACCGGCGCCGCAGCAGTTGCTTCTTCTTCCTTAGGCTGGCTTGGTTGCTTATTCGAACCAAGCATGAAGAAAACAACCAAACTTACAACAAGTGAAATAACTAACGGAATTACTAACATCTTTATTAAGTCCATCAAGTTACCTTTCTTCTTAGGTTGCTCTTGCTGTTGTTCAACTTCTTCAGGCATACTTCGCCCTCCTTAACTTTCTCGATTTATCAGTATCCCTTAGTTTCTCTCTTTATTACGATTTCTATTTTCCTATATTTTGCACGTGTTTGTTCAACGTCTCTATAGTATTTCTGGGTAAATTCTGCACCCTGTCTTTGGTACTCTTCTATAGATATTTTACCACTTTCGTAGTCACTTTGTAGTTTCGACATGTCGTAATCGTAATTCGCCTTTATGGATTTCAGTTCTTTGTTTACATCAACATCTCCTTTTCCTATCGGTACGAACCTATCAGGCGAATAGAAATAATCGATATCGAATAATCCAGACCTTATCTCTGCATACCTCAACGCATACCTTTTTTGCTTCAACTCCGTTAGCATGAAATTCACTACCGAAGATGCCCGAGCACTACTAAGGTGCCAGTTCGATGGATATATAGAGTCTGGAGTTGTTGGTCTGTCATCAGCATATCCTCTAACCTCAATTATGTTCGATGTATGCTCTAAAATTATAGCCCCCAGTTTCTCAATTATTTCTTTGGCTTCAGCTGTTAGTCTTGCGCTTCCTGTTTCGAAAATCTTAAAATTAGTCAGTGTGATAAGTGTTCCTTCGTCTCGTTCTTCTATTGTTACCTTACCCTGGTATTCCTCGGATATTCGTAACAGTTCCTGATAAACACCAGGCTTTGAAGATATAAGCGCTTCTTCGCTCATAGTCTGCCCACCGGTTAAGACACTTGGTGGATTTCCACTCAAAGCCAAGCTCATCCCAACTACTATCTGTTGGAATTTTCCAGGACTCAAGCTCGACATTGAGAACAATAAAACGAAGAATGTAAGGAGCAAGGTAACCATATCTCCGTAAGTATTTAACCATTCCGGTACCGATGGACAGACACACTTTTCCTTCTTTGCCATTAGGCACCAGCTCCCTGAACCTGTGCTTCGTACTTAGCTTTCTCAGCGCTTGGTAGATAGGATTTCAGTTTTTCCTCAAGTACCCTTGGATTTTCTCCAGCCTGAATAGACAACACACCTTCCAGAATCATTCTTCTCGCAAGCTCTAAATCTGCCGCACGTTTTGCTATTTTTTCGGCTACTGGAAGACCTACGATGTTAGCAAGAATAGACCCGTACAATGTGGTTATAAGTGCAACTGCCATAGAGGGACCTAATGTCTCTGGGTTGTTCAAACTTTTAAGCATCTGAATAAGCCCGACAAGAGTTCCTATCATTCCGAACGCTGGACCAAAGGTTCCAAGTGAGTCAAAGAATCCCTTCTGGTCCATCATTTCCGCTGTTGCCATCTCAATTTCTATCTCCATCATGGACCTCAAAACTTCCGGCTCTGTTCCATCAACAACCAATTGCACAGCTTTTTTTAAGAACGGATCTTGAATTTCTTCCAAATTCGCTTCAAGCGATAGTAGCCCTTCTCTTCTTGCCTTTTCTGAAAACGACACAAGCGTTCTCAGAGTTCCAACATAATCAATCTTTGGTTCTTTGATAGCGTTCATTATAACCTTAACAATACCAAAAACCACGTTCTTTTTGTTTGCAGTTATAGCAGAGGAAATAGCACCACCAACAGTAATGATAACAGATGGTATGTTGATGAATGTAGCAAAATCACCAGAACCACTTATGATACCATATATCATCATACCAAAACCTAAAATAACGCCGAGTAAAACGGTAATATCCATTATTCCTCACCTACCATCGGGGGTAAGAATATCTTCTTCTTGTATTCCATAACACGATTAACGACTTCTTGGACAGGTTCAAGCACTATGTACTTTTTCCCATTGTATAAGGTTATAGTGGTGTCCGGATTGGCTTCAATTTTTTCTATGTATTCAGCGTTCAGGTAGAACTCTTTCCCGTTCAGTCCTGTCAGTTTTATCACTTTTTTCACCCCTATGGGTTCTAGATTATTTTATCCGATTATCTTCTGAGGTTCACCACTTCTTGGAGTATTTGGTCAGCTGTTGTTATCGTTCTTGCGTTTGCCTGGAAACCTCTCTGGGCTATTATGAGTTTTGTGAACTCTTCGGAAAGGTCTACGTTGGACATTTCCAGTGCACCTGCAACAAGAGAACCAAATCCACCCTTGCCCGGCTGACCAATGCGTGCTGTCCCACTGTTCGCGCTTTCTCCATACAACGAATTGCCAAGTTCAAGGAGACCTGCTGGGTTATTGAACGTTGCAAGGGCAACCTTCCCAAGCACGTCAACCAAACCGTTGGTGAAGGAACCGATTATATCTCCGTTTTCAGAAATGGAGAACGATTCTAGAACACCTTGAGCATTCCCATCTTGTGATTTAACAAATGCGTCTGCCAAAGCAGCAAATTGCGTCATACTGTTCATATCGAGCTTGATTTTTACAATCCCATCACCATTTTCGCCTGCGTTGAACATGATTGCATCAATGTTTTCTCCCTCTGAGATTCGCCCAGTGTTTGGATCAAAGGAATTAACACCGAGTAGTCTTCCTGTTTTATCGAACCTCAATACTCCAAAGCTACCACCGGTAATCTCTGTTCCTGTATCGTAGTTTGAAAGGTATTTTATATTCTCCCCGGTTGCACTTCTAATTCTGAACGCCCAAACATTCTCTTTATCACCGTAAACTGATGCTAGCTTGACAAAATCGATGTACAACGTGTATGGATTTCCAAGAGAATCGTAAACCTGGGTTGATGTTGTGTAGAATGGTGACTTGAACGAAACAACAGAGAAGTTGGTTGGATTATCCGCTTCGTAGAACCTTGGTTCACCGGCACCAGGGATAGTTAGCTGGTCAACTTTCGATGGCTGATAAACAACGTCTTGATATGAATTCCCACTTAAAAGATTTGCATCGTATACCGTGTTGTCACCATTAATCAATAGAACATTATAAGTGCCAATCGCATTACCGGTTACTGAATCTCTAATCACTCTTACGACCCCATATTTTCCCTGTGTATATTCAAAGCTTATTTTACCATTCCCACCATCGTCAACTGCTGTCACAACTTCTGAACCAAGTGTCTTTCCATTGACAACTACTCGCACTCTGTATTGTCTACCCGCGACAAGATTTGCACTTGTTAAACTCTGTGTTCCTGCACTGTTTATGTCTTGCGGACTAATTCCAGTAACTAATGTTCCATCAAGGTTTTCAATAACATATTGAACTGTATAGTTCCTTGTAAGTTGGCCTGCAGTGGTTGATGCAACGTTTGCACTATCAAGTTCTAAATCAAGTGGAGCAACTTCTTGGGTAGAAGCTGCTATTTCCACAAAGTAAGTTTGCCCATCAACAAGTTTTTCACTTGAGATAGCCTCTGTGACGCTTCCATTGAGCACGTTTCGAGAAAGCGTATCAACTATCCTTCCTTGGCTATCTCTTATAATGAACAAGTAATTTCCATCTTGTTGTTGAATAGGTTCTGTAAGTGTAATAGCACCACTTGAAGCTGTTCCGGAAAGTTTTTGTTTAATGGCACCAGCACTTACAACATTCCCAAATTTGTCGAATTTTATGTATATCTTTCCATCAATCTTATCGTCCAAGTTCGCATCTATCTTACCAAGATATATTTGATAATCACTGAACGTATCCTGGAGTCCTCCGAAGTCTCTTTCGAATGTAACCTTTGTGTTGATTGTCCTGCCACCGTATCCATTTATCGCAATAACAAACTTTTCAGGTCCCACCCTTGCATCAAGGTTCCCTGCCAATGTCATTCTCGATGTTTGTTTCGCTGCCATGCTGAGACCTGCTGATATTTGGATACTGCCTATTGGTTTGTTGGTGTCGACATACCTTCTTCCGCTTGTGGGGTCTACTTCTGCAACCCATCCTTGGAGTTTCAAACCTGTTGTTGGCTGGACAATGGTTCCATTGAGGTCCAAGTCAAAGTTACCTGCCCTTGTGTAAAAATATCTCTGACCATTGGAGAGGATAAAAAATCCTTCACCTTGGATTGCCAAATCTGTCTTCTTTCCAGTGTTTTGGAAACTACCTTGGTTCATTATCTTGTCAATGGATGCAACACGTATACCGTACCCAATTTGTTTTGGGTTCGTTCCACCTGTTCTATCGGTTGCCCTTCTGGACATATCAAGAATCTGAGAAAAGTTAGTCGCATAGGTGACTCTTGCACCTTTGAAACCTATCGTATTAACGTTCGCAATGTTGTTGCTTACAACGTCAATCTCTTGCTGGAAGCCCTGAAGTCCAGAAACACCACTGTAAAGAGACCTCATCATATATCCTCACCCCTACGCATAGATTTCTGATATTTCTGAAATTTCGTATATCTTGCTATTTACAACAACGTTGATTCTACTTCCATCAAACTGGACACCTGAAACCACGCCACTTTCAACACTTGGAATTTCTTCGTAATCTCCGTTACCTGTCAGCTTAAGTATTTTAAAAGTGTATTTTCCATCCTTTACCTTTATTCCGTTCTCATCTTTCCCATCCCATGCAATCAGTTGCATTCCAGCATCAACGTTTCCTAGCTTTTGTTCTTTTATAAGCTTACCGTTTTGGTCGAAAATTCTAACAACTATCGTTGCTGGAGCGTCCAATTTGAAGACCTTTGTTTCCGGAACCCCGTTTGACACTGTGATTGTGTTTGTCTTGACAACAGCAGTCTTTCCTATCATGGAAACTGCTTGTGTTCTATAAAGCTGAGCAGCAGTATCTACGAATTGTTGGACCGATTTACTCATGTTCATTATCTGTTCGAGGGATGAAAGTTGAGACATTTGGGCTATGAAATCCCTATCTTTCATTGGTTCAAGGGGGTCTTGGTTTTTAAGCTGTGTAATAAGCAATCTCAAAAAGGCTTCTTTGTCCATGTCTTTTTTTGTTGTTCTTTCAGTCACTTTAGAGAATAAATTAGCCGTTGCGTTTACGTTCATTATCATCTTCCATCACCTCTTCACTGAATGCCTTTCTTTTATTTTCATGATTTTGTTCTCCATGTTTTTGGTTTTGCTGGTTCTGGTAGTGTCTTGCGTCTTCGTGATAGCTACTTTCTTCTTTCATCTTCACTTCCATGTTCCTCACATCGAAATCTAAAGCTGTTAATCTATCTCTCAGTATGCCGATGTTTTTCTCGAGTAACTCTTTGCTTTTCTCGTTTTCCGCAACAAAGACGATGGTTATCGCTTTTCCTTCTTTTCTGAGTTCAACATCGATGTTTCCCAGTTGCTCAGGATATAGTTTCATCCTTACGTTTTCTTCCAATCTATTCGAGAATCCGAAATCTCTAATTTTTTTATAAATTTCTTCGAGGTTCTGGGAATGCTGTAAACGTTCTACAAGTTCGAACCTGTTATTAGTTTGGTAGGTCTGATCGGTTTTAGCCTCAGATGATTTGTAAGTCAACTCTGCAAGTCTTTCTAAGAACTTGTTTGAGATATTTGGGCGTTCTTGAAATTCTTCTTTCTTACTTTCTTCTTTCATCTTGTACTCAATTTCGAATGACTTTATTTCTAATTTATTCTTCGACGCCTGGGCTATTCCATTCCTAAACTCTCGAGCATCGTATTCTTCCTTAGCTAAGCTTTCTGTATTTCGGGAATCACTTTGCCAGTCACTATGAACTTGCTCTACCACATCTTTTTCAATCTTCGATTGAAACACGTTTGTAAGGAGCGTTTTATCCCCAACTTTTAAAGAATTTTCGCTGTCGATGCTTTCAATGTTCTCCATGGTTTGGTTGTCGTATATTTTAGGTTTTTCTGCTACAATATTTTTAACAAGTTCAGCTGCGAAAATCATCTGACCATTGGTGAGCTTTGGGTCAGCTGAGTTTACCGTTTCTACAACTGGGGCTTTTTCATTTTTGTTTTCCAAATCACCAATCGTTCGTAAGTGCTCAGAAGTGATTACCTTTATGGAATTAATCATTTGCAGGATGTTATCATCTACACCTTTATTAGAGCTCTTCTTGCTACTATTATCATTCAAAACTTTCTGTGAATTTGTTTGAACTATTGGGAAAGATAATACCTCTTGTGAACTGACTTTTTGCGTTCTTTCAGAATATCCTTTTTCAACAACGGTCAGTGGTATATCGGCTTGAATCTGAAATGTGAAATTCTTCTTTTGCTCTGTCTGAACCTGGACTATTTGATGAAAACTTAGAGCGTTTTGTCCAGCATGGTTTACGTTTGATAAACTCGCGCTGACTGCTTGTTGTTTTTGGATAATACGTGAAATCTCAACAGTAAGAGCGTTAAGTATCTGTGATTTGTTACTCAAATCAGTTCTAAAGTTATCTTTATTAGTTGTTACTATAGTTGTAACTCTGTTCGGGATTCCAACCTCTCTTTTTTCTCTTTCCTCGGTCCCTGCATCAACGAACTTAGCTCCAGACCTCAATGAATCTTTTTGAATATTCGCTCCAGGTATGTTTTGAGGATTATTAACCACCATCCCAGAACTTGAACTTTGAAAAGCTAAGCCTTTCAAAACATTTTTTGTTTCCATCGATTCGTTCTCAACACCGAAATTTTGGTGAATATTTAATGTTTTGTTGCCATCCTTTGAAGTGTTTGGAACATTGTTGGCATTGTTACCCTTTGCTTCAGCTGTGTTTTCGATTACCTGCTGCGGTTGTTTTGATTGCAGAGCTTGGTATGATTTCACATCTTGGAAGGCTCTTGATGCTTGAGACTGAGATGATATACGCCATTCGTTATACGTTTTGCTATTAGGCGATTGTTCACTCAATTGACTAACTTGCCTTTTCCCAGTTAGTTCCCCTGTCGATTTACTTGCTCGAATTGACAGGTCTGGTTGGTTTGGTTGTAGAGAACTGTTTGGTTTAGTTGTTTGTTCTTGTTTGTTTGATGCTATAGTTGGTTCTACAAGGGCATTTTCAGTGCTGAACGTCTTTTGTAAGTTAGAGAGATATTCAGTACCGTCGTGAACAATAGCATTTTCCTTTCCATTGTTGTTTTGAATTTTCGCACTGGCATCCACAACGGTAATTTTCTTTTCATTTTCTTTTGGAACATTCGGAGAGAATTTTTCTATAAACTTTTGTTTTAGTTCTGAAGCCGTTTCTTTGTTCTCTTTGTTGAGAACAAGAGACTCATTGTTTTCTTGCGTACCTCTTATAACTTCCGCATTCTCCGTCACAGTCAGTGTAGTATCTCCATAATCCTGTGTGCTTTTCTTTGAATCATCATAACTTGCTTCCACAATTGCTTCTGCTGGCTTCAAACTGTCCAGTGGCTTATCCTCTTCATGTTTAGTCATTAACTGTGTTTTGTTTAGCAATTTAAAATTGTCCTTTTCTATTTCTGCTCCTTTCAATTCTCCTTTTACATTATCAAGCCCTCTTTCAATTCCATCACCGGCAGTTATTTCTTTAACCTTTCTTTCGCTTAGACCGTCCACATTTTTAAGCGCTTCTTCCGACCTTTTTACATCCTGTTTTGGTAGTCCGTTTGTAGATTTTTGTGTTGAACTTTCGTTGATCGGATTACTCTCTACTTTGCTTTTTGAAAGCTCTTCAATAACTCTTTGGAGAATCTTTTCAAAAGATTCTCCATTTTGGGAATTTTTGTTTATTTGAGAGAGCACATCTTGTATCTTTTCAGAATTGCCGAGAATCTTCGTAAGGTTAATCAGATCTATCAAAATCTCGCCCCCAAGTTCAATACTTCGATAAAGAGCTCTTCATTTTTGTCTTTTATATCTTTCAACAACCTGATTCGTGTCTGATCATCAACATTTGACAAGATGTAAAGCACCAAATCTGGTTTCTTGCTTATCTTTTCAACCATACTCCATATCTCTTCGTATGGCATGTCAGACAGATACGCTGAGAGTCCTTTCCTAAAACCATCAACGGTTATTATCTGAGCTTCATATGAAACCAATTCGTTTATTTTTTGCTCTAAATCTTGTATCTTGTTCTCTATGTCACTGATTATTTGGTCCACACCACCCATTTTTTCAATAACTTGAGCTGCTTTCACAGGGTTAACTGATGTAAGTTCTTGGACTAACTCTGCTCTTGTGTCCGCTGGTAGTTTGGAAAATACCAGTGCAAGCGTCTCGACAGACATGTTATCTGCATTCATCAATCTTCTAAGTTGCGCTGGTTCAGAGTTGAGGAATGTATCCACAATATCCTGTAAACGCTTCAACGTCGTAGTATCTTCGACTTTGTTAAGTTCTTCTTTTAACCTTTGTTCTTTCCAATTGTTCTCAACGGTTCTTAAAGCTTCCAAGAGCTTATCGATTTGAGCTTCTTTTTGGGCTAAGAGCCTATCTTTTTCTTCAAGTTCTTTCAATTTGGCATCTAATTGTGAAGCGTATTCTTCGTATGCTTTTTCAAAATACTCCTTTGCAGTGAAAACACTAATTGGTTCATATTGAATAAAGTTCTTTAAAAAAGGGACTTTAGAAAATAGGTAGCCAAAATAATTCCTCCATGCCTGAAAAGTAGAGGCTTGCTGACCGTATATCTGACTTACGAGAAAGGAAGAATAACCGTAAAAAAATAACAGACCCACTAAGAGTACTCCAAAGATTATGCCTAATATAATAAACAAAGCCTTTTTTGATTTCATTACTCCACCTCCAATTCAATATTTCTCTCGTTTTGTACATTTTTCCTAAGTGTAAAAAGTTTTTATTAAAAGCAAAAGGGTCGGCGTATTAGCCGACCCTTTTGTTTCTCTTTGCGAGGATAATCTATTACTCTTCAGCTTGCTGTTCGAGATATTTCTTGCGTTCTGCTATTATCTTTTCCTGGATGTTTGGTGGAACGATATCGTATTTTGCAAACCTCATAGTAAAGTAACCTCTACCACTTGTGATGGATGACAATCTACTCTGGAAGTCGAGCATTTCTGCCAAAGGAACTTCTGCTTTAACAACGGTCATACCTTTTCCGGCAGGTTCCATACCCATGGGTCTACCTCTTCTGGAGCTAATATCACCCATGACATCCCCTGCGTTTTCATCCGGTGTGAAGACTTCAACATACATAACGGGTTCCAGAAGAACAGGTCTTGCTTGTTGCATACCTTTCTTGAACGCCTGAATTGCAGCAATCTGGAACGATATATCTGAAGAGTCAACTTCGTGGTATGAACCATCAAAGAGCGTTACCCTGACATCAACAACAGGATAAGCTGCAAGAACTCCTTTCTTCATAGCTTCGCGAATACCCTTTTCAACAGATGGTATGAAGTTTCTTGGAATGACACCACCAACGATTTTGTCGACAAATTCGAAACCAGCACCCCTTTCGAGCGGTTCTATTTCAATTTTGACGTGACCATATTGACCGTGTCCACCTGTCTGCTTTTTGTGTTTGTGCTCAGAAATTGCTTTTGTCGTTACTGTTTCTCTGTAAGCAATCTTCGGTTTTCCAACTTCAACATCAACACCAAATATGTTCTTCAGCCTTTCAACCATAACATCGAGGTGCATGCCACCGATACCAGAGATAACAGTTTCGGAAGTTTCTGGGTCAAACTCCCACGCAAACGTTGGATCCGAATCCGCCAATCTGCTCAAGCCGTTGCTAATTTTGTCGATATCTGATTTCGATTTCGGATTGACGCTCTTTGAAATCATCGGTTCTGGATAGACCGGTGGAACTATCGTGAGTTTTCTGTCTTTGTGTGTCAATGTATCTCTGACGGAACTTTCCTTGAGTTTTGGTAGAACTACAACATCACCACAGGATACTTCTTCAACTTCGTACGTTTCCTTACCTTTCGCAAAGTAAAGGTGACCAACCTTTTCCTGAGAACCTCTGGTCACATTAACAAATGTGTCTCCCGGTTTTAGAACACCAGAGATTACTTTGATGTAGCTTAATTTTCCAACGAATGGGTCGACAACTGCCTTGAACGTATATCCAACAAATGGGTCTGTTTCAGAAGCCACAACTTCCACTTCATCTCCGCTTTCAAGTCTTGCTTTGTAAGGTCTTGCATCGAGCGGCGATGCTCCTATGTTGTTTATTGTTCTAAGCAATATATCGACACCTATATTCTTTTCGGCGGAACCTGCCAAGACAGGGACTATTTGTCTTTCGATAAATCCCTTTCTGAGAGCTGCCCAGAGTTCTTCAGGTGTGATAGGTTCTTCCGCGAAGTATTTTTCCATAAGGGTATCGTCAAGTGAAACGATGTCCTCCATTATGGACATCTTTATTTCTTCAACTTTATCCTTAACTTCCGCTGGAATTTCTGTTTCCTTCGCTTTGCCATTTTCGTAAACGTATGCTTTTCCGGAGACGAGGTCAACCACACCTCTGAAGCTTGCTTCCGCACCAATCGGGTAAACTATTGGTACAATCTTCGCCTCAAAGCGTTCTTTAAGAGAGGCAAGTGAATTATCAAAGCTCGCCCTTTCTTTGTCCATCTGGTTGATGAAAACCATAATCGGTTTTTCCATTTCTGTTGCAATTGCCCAGGTTCTCTCCGTTTGGATTTCCACACCAGCAGTTGCATTAACAACACTTACAACGTTTTCGGAAACAAAAACAGCACTAATCACTTCACCAATAAAGTCGCTGAAACCTGGAGTGTCAATCAATGTAATCTGTTTGCCTTCGAACTTGAACGTTCCAACGTGCGAATTTATACTTGCACCTCTCTGTGCTTCTATTGGATCAAAATCAACCTCTTTCTTTGTTACGTTCATACCACCAAGGTTAAGAGCTGTTACTATCAAAGCAGATTTTCCTGAACCGTTGTGGCCTACCAAAGCCACCGTGCGTTTGTCCTTCGCAACCATGTCCCCACCTCCGTATATGATAAAAAATGTCACTGTGGTATATTTTACCAGAATATTTCGGATTTTCAAACCCTATATTTTGCTTTCAACTTTCTCAATCCGATAATGGATGTAGATACTTCCCTTAGAATTCAAAATATGCGCTTTTTCAAGGTGTAACGAGAATCGCTTATCTATATTCGAAAAAAGGTTCAATCCGTCGGGTAGAACCATAGGTTCTACTGTCAGATGCAAATCTGTCACCATTCCAGATTTCAAAAATTGCGAGAAAATCGATTGCCCACCGATAACGCATATGTCCGTGAAACCTCTTTCGAAGAGTATTTTCACCACATCGTTTATGCTCCCACTTAGTACCAAATCCGGTGCTTCGCAGCTAAAATGACCTTTCGAACTCAAAACAACATTGTATCTCCCTGGCAACTTTCTGCCTATTGTCTCGTATGTTTTTCTCCCCATCACGACAACACCAGACTCGGTTGTTATTTCTTTGAAAAGTCTTTTATCTTCCGGACTACCCCATTCAATTCTGTCATCCTCAGCAATAGCGATTGTGCCGCGTATATCTGTTACCGCAAGTAACCTTATCTTCGTATCCATCACCAATCCCTTATAGTTATTCCTAAGCTAAATTTTAACACAGGAATGCGAACAAAAAAAGCGGTACCCTTTTCGGGTACCGCTCTTATTTGCTTTATTTAGCGAACAGATTAATATTCTGGCATTTCTGGGACTGAAGATTTCTTTTCTTCCGGTTTTTCAACTACGAGCACTTCCGTTGTCAAGAGCATTCCAGCAATTGAAGCTGCGTTTTGGAGTGCGCTTCTTGTAACTTTTGCTGGGTCAATTATACCGCGTTCATACATGTTGCAGTATTCACCTTTGAGAGCATCGAAACCGTATGCTACATCATCTTTGCTAAGGACGTTGTGGATAATGATTGCACCATCGTAACCAGCGTTGAGAGCTATCTGCTTAATTGGTGCCTCGAGTGCATTGTAGACAATTTGTGCACCAAGTTTTTCATCGCCAGTTAGTTCGTTGAGGAGTGGTTCTATTGCTTTTCTTGCTCTCAAGAGTGTAATTCCACCACCAGGGACGATACCTTCTTCAACAGCTGCCCTTGTTGCGCTAAGTGCGTCCTCAATTCTGTGTTTCTTTTCTTTGAGTTCTGTTTCTGTTGCAGCACCAACTTTGATAACTGCTACGCCACCAGCAAGTTTTGCCATTCTTTCTTGGAGTGTTTCTTTTTCGTATTCACTAGTTGTCTGCTCGATTTGGGCTTTAATCTGAGCGATTCTCTTTTTGATTTCTTCAGGTTTACCTTTACCACCAACAATTATCGTTTCATCTTTCTTCACTCTGACAACGTCTGCTCTTCCAAGATCCTGGAGTGTGAGGTCTTCGAGATTAATTCCTACTTCTTCGCTTGCAACGATACCACCTGTCAAGATAGCAATATCTTGGAGCATTGCTTTTCTTCTATCACCAAAACCAGGAGCTTTAACTGCAACCGTATTGAGCGTTCCCTTAAGTTTGTTGAGAACAAGTGTTGTAAGAACTTCTCCTTCTACATCTTCAGCGATGATTACGAGTGGCCTACCTGTTTGAGCAACCTTTTCAAGGATTGGGATAAGTGGTTTTACGTTTGAAAGTTTTCTGTCTGTGATGAGTATGAATGGTTCATTGTATACAACTTCCATCTTTTCTGGGTCTGTTACAAAGTATGGTGAGATGTAACCCCTATCAAATTGCATACCTTCTGTGAATTCAACGTATGTATCTATTGTCTTGCTGTCTTCAACTGTGATGACACCATCTTCTCCGACTTTTTCCATCGCTTCTGCGATGAGCTTACCTATTTCTTCACTATTTGCACTGATAGCAGCAACATGTGCAATGTCCTCTGTACTAGAGAGTTTCTTAGATATCTTTTTTATTTCCTCAACGACCTTTGCTACAGCCTTATCGATTCCGCGCTTTACAAGGATCGGGTTTGCACCCGCTGCAACCATTTTGAGACCTTCTTTAATCATTGCTTGAGCAAGGACTGTAGCTGTGGTTGTACCGTCACCAGCAACATCGTTTGTCTTACTTGCAACTTCTTTAACAAGTTGAGCTCCCAGATTTGCGAATTTGTCTTCAAGTTCTATTTCTTTTGCAATAGAAACTCCGTCATTCGTAATTGTTGGGCTTCCCCAAGATTTTTCAATAACAACGTTTCTACCTTTTGGACCAAGTGTAATTTTCACCGCATTTGCAACCGCATCAACACCAGCTTCGAGTGCTCTTCTTGCTTCCTCACTGTATTTCAACAACTTTGCCATATCTCACACCTCCTCTAATTTTTTTATTTTACTCTTCTATTTTTGCTAGAATATCGTTCAAATCGATGATGATGTAATCCTCATCGTCAATTTTTATCTCTGTTCCTGAGTATTTGTTGTAAATTACCTTGTCACCAACTTTAAGTGTGCAATCTTCTGGAAGTTTGCCAACTTCAACTATCTCTGCCTTCATAGGTTTTTCCTTAGCAGCATCTGGAAGAACAATTCCACCTGCTGTTTTCTTTTCTTCAATGATGGGCTTTATCAAAAGCCTTTCACCGAGTGGTTTTACCTTCATAATCTAACCCCCTCCTGTCGCGTTTTTGTGTTTGATTATCACTCTTATATCCTGTGTGCTAATTTTAGTATAACAGAAAAATGGAATATGTGAATAGCCATAATTGGCATTTAGTAGCTTTTAACCGGATTTAATGGCGAAAAAATGTAGTTTTCTTATTCTTTCTCATCATTTTACCAAACTTGCATTAAATAAAACATTACCTAGAGTTGGAGAGCGAAAAAAGTCATTCCAGAAAAAAGAAAAGCCCTGGTTTATTTCCAGGGCTCAAGAGGATTAGTTTTGGTGGAGCCGATGGGACTTGAACCCACGACCTCTACCGTGCCATGGTAGCGCTCTCCCAAGCTGAGCTACGGCCCCACGCGTACATTTGCCTTCACAACTGCATTACGCATCAGAATTATACCATTCAAGTGGCAAAAAATCAAGAAGGTTTTTTCCAAAGGATTTCTTCATAAAATGTTAAACGAAATTCTGTAATCGGAGGTCTGAATATATATAACAGTGCGAGCAAAACTGCAAACGTGATTTAGGAAGAAGCACGCCTCAGACAGAATAAAAAGATGGAGAAATCTACTTTCCAGAAGAAAAATAAAAAAACATAGAGTGGAGGTGTGCATATGAAAGTTCTTGATTTTAAGAGATGGTTTGGGTTGTTTGTGAAAAAGACGTCCAATCATTTTCAGCAATTAGCAACTCATAGCTTTTATTTATTGTTTCTACTTGTTGTGTTTATTATTATACTCCTATCTTCCTGCACCTCAAACCAATCAACATCAAATGTTCCAAAGTTCAGTATTGTATACCCTGAAAAAACCTTCGCAAATACGAACGTTACGATCTCGGTCCAACCACTTGAACCTGGGCTGACAAATATCCGTATCAAATTAAAAAATGCCGATAGCCAAGTCTATGAAGAAGAGATTCGTGTTTACAAATACCCTTATGAAATTCCTTGGGTTTTCAAAAAACCTGGCATTTATTCGTTGGTTGTCGAAGGATATTCAATTAGTGAGAATAGATGGTATACAGCAAACGGAACGATAACTGTCTACGATGTGATTCCACCTATAATCGAGGAAGTGCGGATTTTGCCAGAACGTCCTTATGTTGGTGATGAAGTAATGTTACAAATGAAAGTCAAGAGTCAAAATCCGATTGTGAATTATTACATAGATGGCAAAACCAGTGACAGTCTCTGGATAAATCAAACACTTGTTGAAAAAGCAGGATATGTGTACAAAAAACTCTCTCCTATCAATTCCGCTGGAAAAGTGGAGCTTTTCTTAAAGACCGCTGCATACAACATGGAAGATGCCACCAAAGTAACTTTCGAAGTTAACCAAGTTGATAGAGTGAAACCTGTTATCAATGTCTTTACAAAGACCTTCTATCCAGAAAACTCTGACATCAGTTTCGAAGTTAAATTCTTCGATGACCAAGAGTTAAGCAGTTACCAAATCGAATTTGACGGCGAAGTAATTGAAGAAGGGTCTATAAGAGGTAAGACTTTCGAAAAAGCTGTGCGGATAGGAAAAAGGGAGCTTGGAACTCACACTTTAAATATTAATGTGAGAGACAAAGAAGGTAATCCAGCTTACTATTCAAAAAGAATCTACGTCGGTTCTGCTGCACTTAGCTTTGATGTTGAGGTTAGTCCGGCAAACCTTACCGCAGGTGGAACGGCTGTTATAGCACTTGTGTCTCAAGAAACAAACGTGAAGTATACAAAGATTGTCTTTTTTGTGGACGGTAAAGCAATTGATACAAGCATTGCGTCTGAAGGGAAAGAAGCAAAGCGATTTACACTTTGGGATGTAGAAGAAGGGTCACATATCATTACAATTTACGCGGAATCGGACGATAATAGAGGTGGGATAGCAGAAACAATCGCAAGCGTACCTGATTACAACGGTCCGAAGTTCATATCTTTAACAGCAAACGATGTTGAACTAAAAAAGGATAAGCCCGGATATGTCTTCCCAGGGCTTGTTACTTTTAAGATAAAGGTATACGACCCAGGTGGGGTTAACACGGGTGTGAAACCGAGGTTATTGATAAGGGAAAATAATTTTGATTACTACTACAAAGACCTGCTAATGGAGGCAGAAGAGATTTCTTCAGACGGGAAAACAGTGGTCTTTTCGGTAACAACAACAATGGGACTTGGGTATTATTACATAACCGTTTTGAATGTCCAAGATCTATCCGGAAACGTGATGCGTGACATTGGTACTTTCCTGTTGTATGTGCAATGATTGTTGCTGTGTCTACTCAACATGAGGAAAAAAGACACAAGGAGGTGGTTAGCAGTAAGAAAGTGCTTTACTTGCTATGGGAGAACCGGGGAACTAGGTGTGTCCGTGGTATTGTTGTCGGATTTTTTGTAGGTACTCTATTACGACCGAAAAGTTTGAACGCTTCTTTAAAGTACGATAGTGTTAAATTGTAGTGATGAAAGAGTGTAAGTGTGAAAGAATGAGATTGATATTACCATTGTGCGTTTTCCAAAGATTCTTCACTACACAAA
>Ga0105162_1000966_pt1 | contig 17308 bp, 14 predicted proteins | sample JNZ201metaG_FD_81532 | JGI IMG/M metagenome (GOLD analysis project Ga0105162, IMG submission 81532) | Hot spring microbial communities from Jinze hot spring, China to study Microbial Dark Matter (Phase II) - JNZ 20120812A | ecosystem: Environmental > Aquatic > Thermal springs > Hot (42-90C) >...
ATAATTTCCCTTTCACACAAAGCAACTGCGCGGGCGATCTTATTTTCCAATTCCCTCACATTTCCTGGCCAGTTATAATTTCTTAAAAATTCAATTGCCTCTTTTGAGAAACCTTTTATTTTTTTATTCTCTTTTTCGGAAAATTTCTTTAAGAAATAATTGCTTAAAATAATAATATCTTCCTCCCTTTCTCTTAAAGGTGGCAAATTAATTCTAATAACATTTAACCGGTAATATAAATCTTCGCGGAAATTTCCCTTTTTTATCTCCTCTTCTAAATTTTTATTAGTTGCCGCAATTATTCGGCAGTCAACATATCGCTCTTCGGTTTCGCCAATTCTTCGGAATTTTCCTTCTTGTAAAAATCTTAATAATTTTGCTTGAATGGATAAAGGAATATCAGCAACCTCATCTAAAAATAATGTGCCACCATCCGCCTCTTCAATCAATCCCTTTTTATCATACAAGGCACCGGTAAAAGCACCTCTTTTATAACCAAAAAGTTCTGATTCTAATAAAGTTTCCGGCAAACCACCGCAATAAATTGGAACAAATTTTTTATTTTTTCTTTGAGAAGAATAATGTAAACTTCTTGCGACCAATTCTTTTCCGGTACCCGTTTCACCAATAATTAAAACTGGTAAAGAAGAGTTTAAAACCTTTCTCATTATGGTAAATACTTCTTGCATCTTTTTTGATTGACCAATAATATTTTCAAAATAATATTTTTCGGAAAGTTCGGTTTTCAAATAGACATTCTCTTTTAATAACATCTCTCTTAAATAGGCGTTTTCAATTACCAAACTTGCCTGATTAGCATAGGCAATCAAAAACTCCAAATCACTTTCCGAAAATATTCCTTTTTGGCTATGAGAATCAAGATATAAGGCACCTAACAATTTATCTTTAGAAATTAAAGGGACACACATTACTGACTTAATTCCATAAGAGATAACACTCTCTTTCGCACTAAATTTCTCGGAATCTAAGGCGCTATGTAATAAAATTGGTTCTTTCTTTTCCAATACTTCTTTGATGACACTGTGGGAAATTTCAGAAGCATCGCCACTAAATACCATTGGCACAAATTCTTCTTTTTCTTTTAAAACAATTACCCCTCTTTCGGCATTCAATTCCTTCATTATGATTTGCAAAGTATTCTCTAATACCTCTTTATAATCTTGTAAGGAATTTAATTGGGCAATAATCTGATAAAGGGTCTCTAAGGCTTTTCTTTCCAGCATAATTTTTTACTAACTACTTCAAATAACGCTTCTTTTGATAATGCTTTGTTTCCATACTCATCCTTTACTCCTACCCGCCAGAGATATAAACCATCAATTAAGGAATCCGATATTAAAACAATAGTGTCATTTTTAGGAATTAAACTATCTTGATAACAAAGAATCGGAAAGCGGTTGTTTAATAAATAATAAACTTTTATAAAATAGGTATAGGAAAAATAAAGAGGTGGCTGGGAAAAGATTAAAGTAGGTTTAAAAGAAGTCACCTCACCATTAATTGGTGAAATTGGTTCGGGTAATTCTCGAATAATTCTTATTAATGGTGGTGTTTGATAGATTAAAGTATCAGAAAAATTGGAAACCAAATAAATTAAAAAACTTTTACCTACCAAATCATCAAAATTATAATTAACCCTTTCCGCAGTTATCGTCCTTTCATAAATTTGGTTTTTTAAATGGCTAAGATAAAAGGTATCGTTGGTTGGCAACAAAAGATAAACTTCTTTTAAATTCTCATCAAAGATTTCACAGTTGATATTTAAAGATAAAGATTCCGGCAAAATAAATCTTTCTTCATAATAACTTCTTAGTTGACAATTTTTTAAATAAGGTAAAGGGTTAAGTCTCAAATAAAGAGTTTCAATTTGATAATTATTAATTTTCTTAGAAAAACTTAATTTTTGATAATTCTCTTTGGAAATATTAATAAGATAAGAGTCCAAAGGGATATTGATAAATTGGAAAAAGCCGTTAGTATCCGTTTTGGTAATAAAGAGATTTTTATTTTTCTCACCAAAGATAGTGATTTCGGCATCCTTAATTTTTCTTTCTTTGCTATCTAAAACATAACCGAAAAGATTGCCGGTATTTTTGTAATATTTACTTTTTGGGTCATAGATATTATCCCTTTCGGGCGAGCAAGAAAGAATCAACAAAATAAGGAGAAGAATTATCATTTGTTAAATTATATCTTGAAATATTTTTTTGGTCAATTATAATAAAATATGATTCTGGCGATCAGACCAAGAGATTTAGAAACAATTGCTATTTTAGAAGAAGTAACTTATGGTCCCGACCGCGAGGATTCTTCTATCCACATCAGTATTCCCATAATTCTTGGTTGTTGTCAAGATAAAGAAGCAGTTATTAGTGTTACTACCGATTTAATCAATTTTTCGCGCCGCTACCAGCATTCAGCTGCTTGGTTTATTCCCGAACAACTAATAAAAGAGTTGGAAGCAGCCGAAGATATGATAACTTCGGACAATCCGGCTTATGGTGGTATATTACTCTCACGAGAAATAGATAATTATCATATGCAAGTGAGGTTGATAAAACAGTTTGGAATGTATACTGTTGATGTGAAATGGCATAATGATCGGATTGGTGATGAGTATTCCTTACAACAATACTATGCTTATTTAAAACTGCGACCAAAGATTAAAAATTTTGAATGGGAGAGATTAGATTTTAATAAAAATTCCTTTTCGGTGGAAATCAATTTTCCTCATTGGAAGGAAGAAATAGAAAAATTAAAAAGAGAATTATTTTTATCTTCCTTAGATTTGGATTTAAACTACGAGGTTCCTTATTATTTATTTAATAAAATAAAAACAATTGGTCAAGATAAAGAACTACTGCGGCGGGCGGACTATTATTATAATGAAAGAAAAAAAGAGATGTATGTCGAGATTATTTTATGGAATTATCAGATTAAAAAAATGACTTTGGCAATAACCAATGATAAAGAAAAGGGAAAAGAAGAATTGGTTATTAAAGAAGAAAAAGATTTTGATTCTGAGGTATTTGATTTTTTAAATTCTTTTATTAATTTTTTAAAAGAAGAGATTAATCTAATTGAGGAACGTCGTAAGAAATATTTTGCGGAAAGACCAGTTTATGGTCAGAAATAGGTTAATAATTGAGGGAGGCAAAAAATTAAAAGGTGAAATAGAAATTGGAAGCGCCAAAAATGCTGTTTTACCGATTCTTGCTGCTTCTCTCTTAACCGATAAGAGAGTGATCTTAAGAAATATTTCGTTAGTGAATGATGTTCTTACGATGTTAGAAATCCTAAAGGCAATCGGTTCCCAAATTGAAGTAATAAATAATAATATAATAATCGATAATTCCAATGTCAATTCCTTTTTTCCACCCGATGAGATTGTTAAAAAGATTCGGGCTTCCTATTATTTAATTGCTCCTCTACTTTTACGTTTTAAAAGAGTAAAAATTGCTTATCCCGGCGGTTGTGAAATTGGAGAAAGACCAATTGATTTGCATATCAAAGGGTTAATGAATTTAGGAGCAAAGGTAATTCCTAATAGTAAATATTTAGAAGGCAAAATAGATAATTTTGTTGGAAAAGAAATTTATTTGTACGGTTTTAAAGGCCCAAGCGTTGGTGCTACTTGTCAGATATTATTGGCAGCCAGCAAGGCCAAAGGAAAAACAACCATTTTCGGTGCTTCTTGTGAGCCTGAAGTTATTGATTTAATAAATTTCTTAAAAAAGATCGGTGTTGAGATTTACGGAGAGGGGACTCCAGTTATTGAAATTTACGGAAAAGAAGATTTAGTTGGCTGTGAATACGAACCAATATCAGATAGAATAGAAGCGGGAACTTTTTTGTGTGCTGGTTTGATTACCGATGGTGAGATAACTATTAAAAATGTTATTCCTCAACATTTAATCATTGTTTTACAAAAATTAAAGGAAGCTGGTGCCGATTTAGAGATAAAAGAAAAAGAAATAAAAATCAAAAGAGGGGAAAAAAAACTTAAGCCTCTAAACATTATCACTTCTTTTTATCCAGGTTTCCCTACTGATTTACAAGCGCAATTTACTACCCTTGCTTGTTTAGCCGATGGTGAAAGTATTATTTATGAAAATATTTTTGAAAGAAGGTTTGCCCATTGTCAAGAACTAAAAAAAATGGGTGCTGATATTGAAGTTATTGATAACAAAGCAATAATTAAAGGTAAAAAGAAATTAATCGGCAGCGAAGTGACAGCAACCGATTTAAGGGCATCGGCTAGTTTGGTTCTTGCTGGTTTGGTTGCTGAAGGTAAGACAATAATTAATAATTCCTATCACTTAGATAGAGGATACTATCAATTAGACAAAAAACTTGCCACCCTCGGTGCGCAAATTTCTCGAACTTAGAAAATAGACATTTTCATTGATCTTTCCTCCTTTGTAAGTTATTAGATTTAAATAATTTATAAATATCTCAAAAATTAATAAATTATTCTTTTAAAATAAGTTATTGTAAATCAAAGATTTATTAAATTTTGCAAGGAATTACCAATTTTTTATTTTCAATTCGTTTGACAATAATTATATTTTTAATATACTTTGGTGTTGCCCAGGAGAGACCAATGAATGAAGACCGGGTGCCGAAAATTTTAATACAATTTTTTAAAAAATTCCCTGATATAACCGTTAAAAAAATAGCAAAAAATAATAATTCTTCATTAAGTAGTTTTTATCACAAATGGCCATTTAATCTTACACCAAAAAAATTCCTTATGATAATCCGTTTAGCAAAGGCATTAAAACTTCTTTCTTATGACCATAGAAAGGTGCGAGATGTTGCTGATGAACTTAAATTTTGTGACCACTTTTATTTTTGTAAATGGTTTAAAAAACTTACTGGTCTTACTCCCAAGAAATTTCAGATAAAATACGGTTCTTATTTTAGGAGAAAATTATTTCAAAAGATTAAATTAAAAAATTTTGATATAAAAAATATTTTCTGGATATTGAAAACTTTAGAAAATGATTAAAAAGATAATTTTAATTCTATTTCTTTTTGATATTATAATTAGTGGAAATTTAGAAAGAAGGAAATGTTGGTATTGGGATGGTAGTAATTGGCAGTTGGCGGATACTTCGGTTGCCAAACTTTTCTTAGAAATAACTAATCTCAACGATTCTTGTAATAAAATTGAGTGGAGAATTCCTTATTTTAATATTGTGATTTGCGAACCAACTATCAGAACAAGAACACCAGGTTATTGGAAGACCCATCCTGAGGAATGGCCTGAGCCTTATCATCCGGATGATATTTTTTATTTAAGTGGAGAAACTTACCTACAAGTTTTGTGGCATCCACCAATAGGTGATGCCTATTATATTCTTGCCCATCAATTTATTGCTGCTTTGTTAAATAAAGCAAGTGGTTGTCCAGTTCCGGATGATGTAGAACAAATTCTTATTGAAGCAGACTTATGGTTTCAAATGATGAGACCACCGGTGAAGCCGAATTCCCAAGAAGGTAAAAAGGCAATAAGATGGGCAGAAAGATTAGATATTTATAATAATACGGGAAGATAATATGGATAAGATTTTAGTAAATTTAGTAAAAAAGTCTAATTTCCTCCTGGCAGGTTGTTATTTAAAAAACAAATTAAACAAAAAAGGGAGGAAATTATGTTAAAGAAAACACTTCTTTTAGTTGCTTTATTTAGTTTAGTTGCTTTTAGCCAGCAATGGCAAGAAAGACCTTCCTGGTATTGGAATGGCGAATCATGGATTTCCCAATTTGGCAATCCCCTCGCTCGTGCTAGAAAATGGATTGAGTATAATCCGATTGCTGATTCTTGTAACAAAGAGCGCTGGGAGATTCCGTTTTTGGATACAATATCAGTAGCCCAATGGATTAGGTGGTCGATTGAAGGTACGAAGAACTTATGGCGAGTAAGGAAGATTGGAGACTTTTGTGGTATTGGTCCGATAATGTGTTTAAAGAGCAATGAGGATGTGGTGATGTCTTTTGAAGGATTTGAGAATCCAACGAATGGTGAGACCGAGATTGAAAAATGGTTCTATTTTACTGATACTACTGTTTATGAACCGGATGTTAACTGGCAATGGATTTCTGCTTCGGATTTGAATAATTACACAATTCGTTTTGATTTTCCTAATGGTTGTCAACCTCAAGCAATTAAGATATGGGAGAGGATTATAGTTGAGCAATGCGACCGAGCCTGTGAATATGTTGACCCGGATGGTGCGACAATCGTTTTGACATTAACTGTGATTAAAGACTGGATTGACCCAGAGACAGGAGAATATAACCTCTAAAAAAGGATGCCTGCCGGGAGGAAATTAGACTTTAAAATTTGGAGGTGTGAATGAAAAAAATAATTATATTAATGATTTTTATTATAATACAGATTTTTCCTTGTCTTTGGATTGAAAGACCTGCTTGGTATTGGAACGGAGAAAGGTGGATATGTCAAACACTTAAACCCTGGGCAAGAGGAAGATTATGGCTATATTTTAAACCAGTTTTTGATTCTTGTAACAAAGAGCACTGGGAGATTCCGTTTACCGATTCTATCTCCGTAGCCCAATGGATTAGGTGGTCGATTGATGGGAAAAAGACTTTATGGCGAGTAAGGAAGATTGGAACTTTTGCTGGTATTGGTCCAATAATATGTTTAAAAAGCAATGAAGATGTGGCGATGTCTTTCCAAGGATTTGAGAATCCGACGAATGGCGAGACAGAGATTGAGAAATGGTACGGTTTTACTGATACTACTGTAGAGCATCCTTCTGAGGTATCTCAGTGGATTTCTGCTTCGGATTTGAATAATTACACAATTCGTTTTGATTTTCCTAACAGTTGTCAATCACAATCAATTAAAATATGGGAGAAGATTGAAGTTGAACAATGCGACCGGGCTTGCGAATATGTCGACCCGGATGGTGCGACAATCATTTTAACATTAACGGTGATAAAACCTTGGATTGATAGACGAACCGGACTTTTTAAATCGCTACCAATAGAACCACCTTATATAATAGATATTGAAAATTAAATTAATTTCTTTTAATCTTTTTGATGGTTAGTTTTTTGCTACTTTTTCTTATTAACCAAGGTGAATTCTCTATCTCTCCATTATATTTTGACATAAAAGCACCTGCTGGTGCCAGAAGAAAAGTGATAATTAACGTAGTTAATGAAACTTATACAGAAAGAATAAAGATTTTGGTTCAAAGGGCTGATGTTATTGAAAATTATGAAGGAGTTTATAAACCCGTAGAACTCGGTAAAGGTGCTCCTTCTTGTGCTAATTGGTTAAAATTTAAAGATAGTATTATTGAACTTGGACCGCAATCAGGAAAAGAGATAGAAGTTTTTGTAGAAATTCCTACAGGTATTAAAGGTGGTAGATATGGTGCCTTAACTTTCACTACTCAGCCGACTAAAGAAGAAATGAAATATAAAACAAAAATACCGGTATATTTTGAGGTTACTATCCAACCGGAAATAAAACCCAGAATTAGTATTGAAGATATTAAAATAGTTGAAGATATAAAAAAAATACCCAGGTTTATGTTTTATAATTTAAAAGATGCAATTGCTGTTTTAGTTTCAGTGAAAAATGAAGGTGATATCCACGCGAAAATTAAAGGAAATTTAATTTTAAGAGATAAAAGAGGAAGGAAGATAAAAGAAATTCCTTTGGGCGCCGGCAGAGGAGTTGTTTTACCAAATACCACAGTAGAAATAGCATCAATTATTAAAAGATTAGAACCTGGCGAATATACAGTTGATGCGATAGTTCGTTATGGAACTTTAAATCCAGCAAAAGCCTCCGCTAATTTCACAATTACTAAAAAGAAAATTGAGAAGAAAGAAATGCTTTTAGGAGGCACAATTCTATTAAGTGTGAAGCCCGAATTTGTTGAAATGCCAACTCCCCCTGGTGCCTTTCGGATTAAAACAATTTTACTGGAAAATGAAGAGGATAGCGAAATAAGGGTAAAGGCAGAAATTAAAGAACTTATTAATGACCTGGAAGGTGAACTATATTCGCCCGATACCTTTGGTTATCAATATTCCGCAATTAATTTTATTCAATTAGAAGAGAAAGAATTTGTTTTAAAACCGAAAGAGAGAAAGACAATAAAACTAAAATTTAATATCCCAAAAGAAGAAAATTCTGGAGGCAGATACGCTTCTTTAATTTTAAATGCTTCCAAAGAAGGTTCTCCCTTACCAATTACTTATCAAATTCCAATATTTATCAACTTTATTGGTAAGGCAAAGGAAGAGATAAAAGTTGAAAAGATTGAAGTCACTGGTAAGGCACCAGTCAATTTTTATATTTATTTAGAAAATTTAGGTGATATCCATTTAAAACCAAAAGGCACTATTTCCATTAACCAAAGATTAATTACCGGTGCGGGTGAACAGGTTATAAAAATTGGTGAATATGAGTTGAAAGAGTTAAAAGGTTATTTATTACCAAAAGGAAAAGTGAAAATGTTTGCGGAAGGTCCTTCAAGATTGAAAAGTGGCAGGTATTTTATTAAAGTTATTATCAACTATGGTAAGGATAAAGAACTTATTTTTGAAAAGGAGTTTAATCTATGAGAAATAAATTATTTTTAATATCTTTTATTTTTATAACCTTTCTTTTTGCTCAAGAAGAAGTAGAGCCAGAAACTCTAAAAAAGGAATTACCGATGGAGAGTATTCCCAAGGAAAGTGTTTCTCAAGAAACAATAATATCTGGACCGCTGGTTAGTAATGTCTTTTATGAGAGCGAATTAAACCAGGTTTTAAAAGAGATATCTGATCAAGTAGGAATACCAATAATTACCGATGGCACGGTTTCGGGAACAATAACAATAGAGATAAAAGATTTGCCTTTGGAAGAATGTTTAAAAAGAATTCTTTTTCCTTTAGGTTTTTCTTTTAAGAAACTTAATGGCTATTATCTTGTCGGTAGTGGTAAACCTGATTATCCATCTTTTAATTTGCTTTCTACTTGTGAAATAATAAGACCTAATTATCTAAAAGCAAAAGATATATTTGGTTTATTATCCGATTTTTATAAACCCTATGTTAAATTAAATGAAGAGATAAATGCTTTGGTGATTACTGCTCCTAATCAAATAATTGAAAAATTTAAAGAGGATTTAAAAAATATTGACAAACCACCAAGGCAGGTTTTAATTGAAGCATTAGTTACCGAGATTTCCAGTGATGCCTTTAAAGAGTTAGGAATAAATTGGAGTGGTAAGTTAACGAAAGGAAGTGATACTTTTAATATTATTGCCAATTTTACTGATTTAATAGATACAACTTTTGGAATATTTTATAAAATAATAACCAAAGGATTGGGTAAAGATTGGTATTACACATTTTTGCCGACCTTGGCAGTGATGGTCCAGAAAGGTAAAGCATCAATAAAGGCAAATCCGAAAATAGTTACTTTGGAAGGTCAGAAGGCAAGTATTGTTGTTGGTAAAGAGCAGTATTATCAGATGTTAACAGGACCGCCCCAATATCCTTATGTGAGATTAGAGGTTGTTAAATTTGGGACTTCATTAAATATTACACCTTTTATATCTAATAAAAATGAAATTACTGTTGAAATTGAACCAGAAGTGAGTGATTTTGTTGGTAAGGGCATTGGTGATTTACCTTTGATTTCTCGAAGAGGAGTAAAGACACAGGTAAGAGTAAAAGATGGCGAAAGAATAGTTATTGGTGGTTTATTAACAAAAAATGAAAGGATAGTTCAAAGAAAGATACCAATACTTGGTGATATACCAATATTAGGTTTTCTTTTTAGATATAATAGAAAAGAAACTGAAAATAGCGAAGTGATTGTAATTATTACTCCCCATATCTTAAGAGATGGTTTGAAACCAAAAAAGAAGAAAATTTTGGGGATTTTTGAAAAAGAGTAATATTTATCCTTGATATTTCTTTAAATTTTATTTAAAATAATTTGAAATGATTTTTGGAATTATTGCGATAATTTTAATAATTATTACCTTTATTTTTCTTTATCTAAAGATTGAAGAATTAAAGAAAAGCGAAAGTATAAGATTATTACAAGAGCAAATTAGTCAATTGCGAATGGAATTAAGTCAAAATTTACAGAATACTAGTGGTCAGATAAATTTGAGATTGGATAAAGCAGCAGAAGTGATTTCTGATGTGAAGGAAAGGTTAGGCGGTTTAAGTGAGGCGCAGAGAAGGGTAATTGAGTTGAGTGAAGATATAAAGAAATTGGAAGATTTATTAAAGCCACCAAAATTTCGGGGCACTTTGGGTGAAACTTTGTTAGAAAATCTTTTATCCCAGATTTTGCCAAAAGAAAATTATGAAATCCAATACCAATTTAAAACTGGTAGTCGGGCAGATGCAATAATAAAAATTGGTGAGAATATTGTACCGATTGATTCTAAGTTTCCTTTGGAAAGTTTTGAGAAGATGATTAGTGCTGAAGATAAAGAGAAATATGAAAGTGCTAAAAGGGATTTTATTAAAACTTGTAAACAACATATTGACGCAATAACCAAATATATCTTACCAACCGAAGGAACTTTTGATTTTGCCTTAATGTATATTCCAGCAGAAAATGTTTATTACGAAACTATTCTTAATTCAGAGATTTTCAATTATTCTTTGGAAAAAAAGGTTATCCCGGTTTCACCAAATACTTTTTATGCTTATTTAAAAGTTATCCTTTATGGTTTAAGAGGTTTAAAGATTGAAGAGAAAGCAAAAGAGATTATTGATAGTTTACAAAAGATTGAAAAGGATGCTAAAGAAGTTAGGGAATTATTTGATCGAGCAAGAAATCAATTAAGAAATTCTTTAAATAATTTTGATGAACTTGATAAGAAACTTTCCCAATTAGAAAGGGGTATTGCTTTAATTAAATAGAATAATCTTCTCTTTAAGTAATTTTTTATCCATCCGCAGAATAAGAAAATAAATACCTTTAAAAATTCTCTCTTTTTTAAAGGTTAGTTGGTGATTTCCTTTATTTAGTTCTTTCTTTAATATTGTTTTTAAATAAGCTCCTTTCACATCATATAAATCTATTTGAACTTTTGCTTGATAAGGAAGAGCAAGATTAAGAAAGAAATTATCAGAAAGAAAAGGCGTTGAAATTTTATAATAGAAATTATCTTCCTTTTGAATGCTGACCGAAGTATTAATTCTTTCCAAGAAGATATCCCAATTTCCTGCTTGGAAATCCTGCCATACTACTAATAGTTTATCGTTCCAAATAACTCCCTTAGGATTTGTTGAAAAAGAATTATTATAAGTAATTCTTTCTTCTGGAAGCCAAGAGAGACCACGGTTAGTGCTTCTTATTAAATATATTTCCGAATTATTATCTCGATAATCAACAAAAAGGACATACAAACTATCTCTTTTAGCAATCAATTTTGGCTTCCAGGCAGAAGAAGGACTTTGGGTAATCTGGATTATTGGTGTCCAAGAATAACCATTGTCTATACTTTTTGAATAGTAGATTTGCCAATTTCCATTTTCATTTGGTTTTCTCGCCCAAACCAAATGTAGAAAGTCGGTATCATCTTTCACAAGGGAAGGGTCAAAATCATAAAATATTTCTGGCGGAGTATCTCGGGTTATCCATTGGGTTCTCCAGGAATCACCATTTTCACTTTGCCAATAACCAATTTCATAATCTTCGTCTCCGGGCTGCAAGCAAGAGCCAATAATATGAAAATAATTACTATCATCTAAAAGGTCAAAGGATTGGAAATTTCTATTTATTATCCTTTTTGGTTCTTCCTGCCAATTTTGCTGAAAAGGACGCCAATTAAAATAAAGTCCTTTTTGTGTTCTCTCCCAAGAGAATTTACCTATCTGCCAATAGGCAATAGCATAACGATTATTTTTTACTGAAACTGGTGAAGCACAGGAGCCCATATTAGAATCTAAAAAAGATACTACCTGCCAATTTTCACCGCCATCAATACTTGTTGCCACCCAAGGATACCAAATAAAAGTAGAATCAATCCGAGAAGGAGATAATGAATCAATTCTTTGGGCAACCTTGGCATAACCCATTCCAGAGACGATTAAACTATCATCAGCAGAAATTCTACTATACCAAATGACCGTATCTCTGCCGGGGAAATCAAAAATAATTCTTATCGGCGTCCAGGTTAACCCTCCGTCATAACTTTTCCGATAGTAAACTTCCCATTTTCCCCTTGTATTATCAAGCCAAATAAGATGAATCCTTCCTTCTTTGTCAACAATGATTTCTGGATCTCGAGAAAAACCAGAGTTACTTGAAAGATTTAAATAATTAAAAGAATAGTAATTACTTTTTAAATTTAACCTTGGCTGAAAATTTGGTTCTATCATTTCCGTCATTATTTCGCCTTCACTAAAATAGGTAGGAAAGCCAAGAAGATAGCCAAGGGTGGGGATAATATCAATTTGGTCCCGTTCAATACTGTCAATAATAATATTCTGTCTAATTTCTGGTCCTAATGCTAAAAATAATAAATGACGACAACCGTGATCCCATTCACCATGGCCGGAGAAACCCAAATGAGCATCATCGTTTCTACCGTGGTCAGTAGTAACAATCATTATTGTCTTATTACGATAAAAAGTATCGGTATAAGGTGGTATTCCTTGAATATGTTTATAAAATTCATAGATAATTGAATCAGCAATTTTTATTGCTGAAAGATAAGCAGAATAATCACCAGAATGACCTTTGGCATCAACTTCTCTTAAATTGATAAAAACTAATCTCGGATGAAGAGAGTCCATAATTTTATGAACCCAATTAGCAATTGTAGTATCATCGCCATTATAAATTAAAAATCCTTTAAAATTCTCTCCGTAATAAGGTTCTAAACTAAAATCAACACAACGACAATTGCCTTTTCCCATAATTGCTCCACAAGCGGTTTCGGGTAAATTAAGAAATTGACGGTAATATTCAAAAAAGGTTGGTTTTTCTGGTCTAATATCTTGAGGAACTCCGCCAGTATTTCTGACAATTTGTCTCACACCGCAGGCAATAGTATTATGACCGGCGGTTGTTGCTGTCCAACCTTTATTCCAAAAGCGGGTATAAATTGTTCCTAAAGGTTTTAAATCGTTCCAAATATGGGGGATATAAAGAGATTCGGATTCAAAGGCTTCATCATTTCTTAATCCATCAATAATAATTATAAAAGCATTTTCGGGATTTTGTGAGAAGATTAGAGAAAAAATAAAAAGAGATAAAAATATCTTCCTTTTCACAAAGAAATTATAAATTAAAAATTAAATAAAATCAATGCGAAAAGGAATTTTTTCTATTTCTTTTTACTCATAAATTCTTTTATTCTATTTAATGCCTCTTTTATATTTTCTATCGAATTGGCATAGGAAAATCTGATAAATCCTTGACCATATTTACCAAAGCAGGTACCGGAAAGGCAAGCAACCCCCATTTCATTTAATAATTTATCAGCCAATTCTTTACAACTATAGCCACTATTTTTTACATTAGCAAATATATAAAAAGCTCCTTTTGGTTTTATCTTTACCGAGAACCCGGGGATTTCGTTTAACCCTTCAAAAATTACATCTCTTCTTTTCTTAAATTCCTGGACCATTTTATCAACTTCATCTTGCGGGCCGCTCAAAGCCTCTAAGCAGGCTCTTTGGATAAAAGTAGTAGTGCAAGAGTTAATATTGGTTTCAATCCGTGCCAATTCTTTTGCTAATTCGGGATGCATGATCCCATAGCCGATTCGCCAACCGGTCATTGCATAGGTTTTAGAAAAACCATCAAGGATAATTGTTTTTTCTTTCATCCCTGGAAAAGAAGCGATAGAAACAAATTCTTCATCATAAACAATTCGAGAATAGACCTCATCTGATAAAACCCATAGGTCGTCATATTTTACTAATATTTCTGCCATATCTTTTAGGTAATCTTTGCCCGCCATACTTCCGCAAGGATTGTGAGGGAAATTAATAATCAAAAGTTTTGTCTTCTTATTCAATTTCCTTTTCAACTCTTTTAAATCGGGTAAAAAATCATTTTCTTCTCTTAAAATAAGAGGTACTGCTTTGCCCCCCATAAAATTAATCATTGATTCATAAATCGGAAAGCCAGGGTTAACATAAAGAACTTCGTCACCATCTTCTACTAATGCCATTATTGCAAAAGACATAATTGGTTTGGCACCAGGAGTGACGACTACTTCTTCCGGTTTAAATTCCATTCCTCTTAATTCACCGGCTTTTTTAGCAATTAATTCTCTTAATTCGGGTAAACCTTGGGAAGGTCCGTAATGGGTCCAGCCTTCATCCAATGCTTTTTTGGCTGCCTCTTTTATATTTTGGGGAGTGTCAAAATCTGGTTCACCAATCTCTAAATGGATAACATTTTTTCCTTGTCTTTCTAATTCTTTTGCCCTTACCAAAACGTCAAAGGCAGTCTCCGTTCCTAAAAGTTTCATTCGGAAGGAAAGAGGCATTCCACATTCTAAACGGCAAACTTTTTTTAATCTTTTAACTCTTTTTGCTAATTTTATTTTTCTTGCCATTTATCCTCCTTATTTTTTACTTTTAACAAAATCTAATAACTCTTTTGCTTTGGCTGCAATATGTTCGCCAGAAACTTCAAACTCCCACATCAATTCCCAAGGCGCTCCACTCTCACCAAATCTATCTTTTACTCCAATATAATCTAAAATAACTTTTTTACCATAAAGTTCTCTTGCCGAAGCAATGATTGCCGCTACTCGGTTTGCTAATCCACCAATCTGGTGTTCTTCAGCAGTGATAATTATTCCCGTTTCTAAGGCAGCTTGCACAATTATATCCCGATTTATCGGTTTTAAGGTATGTAAATTAATAACCCTTATTTCAATTCCGTATTCCTCTTTTAACATCCAGGCTGCCCGCATTGCTTCGGGAACCATTGGACCACAAGCGATAATTGTTAGATCTTCGTTTTCATTTTTATATTCTGTTGCTAAATAGATATCAAAGGCATCAATAAATTTTTCGGTTTCTTTTCGATAACGATAGATATTTGGAACATTCCAAACAAATGGAGTATCTTCTCTTGTCACAATTGGTGTTGCTTCTCTGGCAAATCTGATATATTTTGGTCCGACAATGTTAAAAAGCATATATTTAGTTGCTTTTTTAGTTTCAATCGCATCACAAGGAACACAGACATGCATATTTGGTAAACCACAGACCGCAAATAAATCTTCTAATCCTTGATGGGTTGCGCCATCTGGCCCAACCGAAACACCACCGTGAGCACCGGCAATAAAGACATTGAAATTGCCATAACAAACCGAAACCCTTAATTGGTCTAAATTTCGGGCGCAGGCAAAAGTGCTATAAGTTCCAAAGACAGGTAAAAATCCTTCTTTTGCTAAACCAGCAGACATTGCTGTTGCTGATTGTTCAGCAATACCGACTTCTATCCATCTCTTTAATCTTTCAGGTTTTCCTTTATAAAAATGGGAAATAGTAATTGAGTCAGATATATCAGCGCCAATACAGACAATTCTTGGGTCATCGCCCACTTCGGCTAAGGCTTCGCCAAATCCAAATCTTGTTGCTTTCATTTCCACTTTCATAATTGGTTGGCGGTTCCAGAAGTAATCCTTTTTAGTAATCTTTGGAACTTTGGCCATCAATTTCTTTGTTGCCTCTTTCTGATAATCTTCGGCAATCTTAAATAATCTTTCCACATCAATCTTTTTATCCAATCCTAATTCTTTTAATCCTTGCCACATTTGTTCCACCGTAGGGGCTTTTCCGTGCCACTCTGCTTTATTTTCCATAAAAGAAACACCTTTCCCTTTTATTGTATGGGCGATGATTAATTTTGGTTTTCCTTTTATTTTCTTTACCTCTTCAAAAGCCCAAAGAATCTGTTCCATATTATGGCCATCGATCTCAATCACATGCCAATGAAAGGCTTCAAATTTATCTTTTACGGGATCAATATTCATCACTTCTTCTACCCAGCCATCGATCTGTAGGCGGTTTTTATCTAAAATTGAAACTAAATTATCTAATTTAAAATGACCGGCTTCCATTACCGCTTCCCATATATTTCCTTCTTGAAATTCTCCGTCACCATTTAATACATAAACATAATAATCTTTGTTTTTTAATTTACCAGCATAAGCAACACCCACACCAATGGAAAGTCCTTGTCCTAAAGAACCTGTTGAAAATTCCACGCCCGGTAGTTTTAGCCAATGAGGATGTCCTTGATAAGGAGAATATAATTTTCTTAATTTAACGACATCTTCCACAGGATAGAAACCAGCAATTCCTAAACCGAGATATAAAGCTGGAGCTTTGTGCCCCGTGGACCAGATAATTCTATCTCTGTCTTCCCAAAAAGGTTCTTTAGGATCAAGACGGGCAACATGTAAATACAAGGCAGTGGTGATATCCATTATTGATAAAGTTCCGCCACTATGGCCGCTACCTGCTGCTGCTAAACAAACTAAGTTTAGCCCTCTTAAATAATTAGCAATTTCTTTTAATTCTTCCACAGTATAGGTTTTAATTATTTTCCCTGTTTTTGAGTCAATTAAAGGCATTTCACCTCCAATTTATTTTGGTATTTTTTGATAATCTTCAAAAAATTTTTTAATACCGATATCAGTTAATGGATGTTTTACCATTAATTCTAATACTTGATAAGGGCAGGTAACAATATGGGCACCAAGTTTTGCTGCCGTGACTACATGTAAAGGATTACGTACACTGGCAACGATTATTTCAGTTTTGAAATTATAATTCTTATAGATTTGAACGATATCAGCAATAATTTCCATCCCAAAATGAGAAATATCATCCAGACGACCAACAAAAGGCGAAACAAAAGTGGCACCGGCTTTTGCTGCCAAGATTGCCTGATTAGGAGAAAAGACTAAAGTCATATTTGTTTTTATATTCTCTTGTGATAGGATTTTTACTGCCTTTAAGCCATCTTTTGTCATCGGTATTTTAATGGTTATCCATTCACCATATTTTGCTAACTCTCTTGCCTCTTTTACCATTCCTTCCCAGTCGGAAGAAATAACTTCTACGGAAATTGGTCCTTTAACCAGTTCCACAATTTCTTTAATACAGGTATCAAATTTTTTGCCTGTTTTGGCAACCAAAGTTGGGTTGGTTGTTACACCATCTAAAATTCCCCAAGAATGGACTTCTTTTATTTCATTTATATCTGCTGAGTCAATAAATATCTTCATAAGACCTCCGAGTTTAG
>Ga0105162_1000968_pt1 | contig 17262 bp, 10 predicted proteins | sample JNZ201metaG_FD_81532 | JGI IMG/M metagenome (GOLD analysis project Ga0105162, IMG submission 81532) | Hot spring microbial communities from Jinze hot spring, China to study Microbial Dark Matter (Phase II) - JNZ 20120812A | ecosystem: Environmental > Aquatic > Thermal springs > Hot (42-90C) >...
CTATAAGTTTATAAAAATAAATAATGAGTTACATAATCTCGTTAATTTACATAGAAGTAATTATCAAGAGTTAGCTAAGTATTTTACTAAATATCTTAAACAGTGATTTCAAAACCAGTATCGGATTGTAATCTATAGTAGTCTCTATACTCGCCAAGTATTTTCTGCATAAAATCTCTATCTCTAAGATATTCTATGAATTCTTTTACAAATTTTTTATCTAAACTAGTTTTTTTAACTAAGAAATCGTATTCTTCCCATATTAATGGTATGAAATCGAGATCATATATTTTAGCTACAACACCGAGTCCAATACCAGCATCGGCTCTACCTTGTTTAATAGCTATAGCTACAGCGGAATGAGTCTTTACTTCATAATTGTAACCATTAATCCTAGAGATAAGATTGTAGAAATCAATATTTTCTTCAAGAGCTATTTTTTTCAATACGTAATCCAAGTAGACTCTTGTACCAGAACCTTTGTTTCTATTAACTATGTAAACGTCTTCTCTAAGGAAATCTCTAATACTTTTAATATTCTTCGGATTATTCTTTTCAACAATGATTCCGATTAATCTAATGTAACCTCTAATTAAAACAGCTTTGTTTCTTAAATCAAACTTATCTATAAATGGTTTATTGTAGATAAGAGTCTCCTCGTCGAGCAAATGTGTTGGAGCAATATCTGCTTCACCTCTCTTAACAGCGTACCAGCCTCCAGTACTTCCTGTGAATAGAAATCTAGAGTAATTGTTTAAACCAGTTGATACTAGTATTTTTGTTAACAAGTAATCACTACTACCGATTATATTTAACTCCGGTATTTTATCTAATGAATTTGTTAAAAGCACGTCTACATAGGTATTTTCAAGTAGTGTATCGGTGTTTTCCGGAATTATTGCTAAACCATCACTCCAAGCTATTGAGTAAATACTACTGCTTTCAATTGTTAATGGATAAGCTGTGTACTCGTTATTATTTTTCAATAAAACAACTGGAAGAAACCATGTGATACCAAGTGGTTTCCTGATTCTAAAAGATATTCTAGATTTGATAATATTGTTTTGTTTTTCTATCAAACCGATTAATCTATATATTATTGGTTTAACAATTAGATGTAGAATTGTATAACATGATAGTGGAAAACCAGGCAATCCGATCAACAATTTATTTCTCGCAATTGATATAACTGTTGGTTTACCCGGTTTTATCTTCAAACCATGTACGATTACTCCCGGTTCACCAATATCGTTGAATACTCTGTAGACAATATCGCTTAAACCCTTACTAGTTCCTCCGCTTGTTATTATCAAGTCATATCTATTCAGATCCTTTTCTATAGCATTATACAGTTCAATATAGTTGTCTTTAATAATACCTCTATAATCTGCTTCAACACCGTTGTTTCTCAACCACGTTGTTATCAACCAACCATTAGAATCATAAATCTTACCATCAACTAGTTCTAAACCAGGTTCAACGATCTCGTTACCAATCGAGTATACTGCAACTTTAGGTTTAACATATACTTTTACTTTTCTCAATCCCAAACCAGCTAATATAGATATTATCTCTGGCGTTATCTTAGTTCCACGTAGTATAACGATATCTCCACGTGATATATCACTACCTGCGAAAGATATGTTTTCACCAGGATATGCTGGTTTATAAACATAGACTTCTCCACCTCTTTTTTCACAGTATTCAATCATTACAACTGAGTCTACACCACGAGGTATCATAGCACCTGTAGCTATTTCAACTGTTTCGTTTTTCTCAATAGTTAATTCAGGTTTGTATCCGGGTTCTAGATATCCTTTAAGACGTAGTTTAACTGGATTATACTCGTTAGCTGAAATAGTATCATTACTTCTAACTGCAAAACCATCTACATTACTTCTATCAAATGGTGGGTAATCTATTGGTGAATAAATGTCTTCGGCTAATACTCTATTATAAGCATTCTCTAGATAAATTTCTTCAACACCTAAAGGCTCTAGTTTAAAATACTTCTCGATTAATTCAATTGCTTCACTAACACTTACTAAATTGTAGTAAACTCTTCTATCCAATTCTCCACCCCTATCAATATAAATTAATTATTAATAATTTTGATAATGGTTTAGTTGAAAAAGGTGGTTTATTTATTGAGTAGTGTTGAGATTTTATCAAAATATGGTTTACCATCCAGTTATATTAATTTACTCAAAGAAAGAGGTATTGTTTACTTAAATCCACTGCAAGTTAAAGCTATTGAATCAGGTGTTTTAGATGAAAAAAATGCTTTAATAGTAGCTCCTACAGCTAGTGGTAAAACACTTATAGGAGAAATGGCTTTAGTTAAAAACTGTTTTAATGGTTTTAAAAGCATATATCTTGTTCCATTGAGAGCACTTGCTTCGGAAATATATGATGATTTCCAGATCCTCAGTAATATTGGTTTAAAAATAGGTATAACAACGGGTGATTACGAATCTCCTGCTGAGTATTTAGGTAAATACGATTTAATAATGGCTACTTACGAGAGATTTGATAGCCTACTTCGTTTAAAACCTAGTTGGCTGAAAAATGTTAAATGTGTTGTTATAGATGAGTTTCACAATATAAACGACCCTGATCGTGGTCCTATTATTGAAATGATTATAGCTAGATTGTTGAACAATAATGTTAAAGTAATAGGTTTATCTGCTACAATTGGTAATCCACATGTTCTAGCTAAGTGGATGGATGCTGTACTAGTAGATTACGCTTGGAGACCTGTAGAATTAATAGAGGGTTATTTTGACAAAAACTCTCATTCAATAATTTATATTGATAGAAATAGAATTGAGAAAATAAACTATAGAGTAGGTTCTCCTCTACTAGATATTGTTCTTCAGAGTTATTTAGAAGATATTCAATTACTCGTTTTCGTACATAATAGGAGGAAAGCCGAGGAATATGCTGAAGAATTCGTTGAGAAACTAGGATTGTTCAAACATTTAATAAAACATAGTAATGTAGATAAACTGTTAACTATGTTAAACGAATCGCCTTCGAGAATCGAGAGAGATAGATTAAGTAGATTGATTAAATACGGTGTTGCATATCATCACGCTGGTTTAAGCAGTATTGCTCGTAAAACTATTGAAAACGGTTTTAGAGATAGATTGATTAAAGTAGTTTTTGCAACACCTACTTTAGCTGCAGGAGTCAATCTACCTGCGAGACGTGTTTTAGTTTCGATAAAGAGATATGATCCGGTTTATTCTCGTACTCGTAACATACCTGTTTTTGAATATAAACAAATGGCTGGTAGAGCTGGTAGACCTCGATACGACAGTATCGGTGAGTCAGTGATATATGATGCTTCAGATTACCGTGAAGCATTGAGTTATATTAAGGGATTAATCGAGCCAGTTACTAGTAAGCTGAGTAATTTACGTAGTTTGAGAATACATGTTCTATCACTAATAGCATCTGGAGACGCATCTGATTTTGATGAAATACTCAATGTCTTTAAGAAAACTCTTTACTATGTATTAACAAGTGATTTAGGATTTATAACTAATAGTATTGAAGATGTTATTAATCAACTTATTTTATGGAGAATGATAACTTATAATGACGGTAAATATTTCGTTACAGAACTAGGTAGAGTGACTTCGTTTACATATCTAGATCCCTTAACTGTACACAAGTATTTAAATAACATTGTTAATAAGCCTTCTACACTATACTATTTACATAAGATAACGAATAATCCTGATTATATGAAATCTAGAGTTTACATTAGTGATAGAATTGTTTCAGAGTATGAAAATGAAGCGATTTATAGAGCTAAACGTGGTGAAATACCCAGTATACCCGATGAAGAATATGAATACTACGAGTGGCTTCTAAGCTTTGTCCACGCACTAATACTCTATGAATGGATAAATGAAGTCGATGAAGATAGTATTATTAGAAAATATAATATAGGACCAGGAGATCTGTATACTATGCGTGATACAGCAGCATGGATAGCTGGATCACTATCTAGAGTTGAGAGAATTTTTAAAACAAGTAGATCTGTTGATTTAGAGAAATTAAGTATTAGATTAGAATACGGTATAAAAGAAGATGCTATTGAATTGATCAAAATAGAAGGTATTGGTAGAGTCCGCGCTAGAATATTGATAGAACACGGTATTGATTCACTGGAAAAATTAGCTAAAACACCGAGTAGTTATTTAGAAACACTACCTAGTTTCGGTCCTGTTGTTGTTGAAAGGATTAAAGAACAATTGAGAGAAATGGGTTACATCTAGTAACCGGAACTATAGAGCATTTCTTTCAATACTTCAATATAGTTTTTCAGTTTAACGTATTTTTGATGGAATTCTTCGTGATTTATAAAACCTTTTCTGAATCTATCAACCAATTCTTCAATCTCTTTCTCCATACTAGCTAATCTAGTTTTAATTAAACTAGTTATATCACTATAACGTATTTCACTACTAATTAGTTCCGAAGGCTTATATTCACCTATAGCTCTACCATCTTCTAATCTAATAATCCTCTGTGTTCTAATAGCCATACGTGGATCGTGTGTAGACACGATCACCGTTTTCCCATAATCTGTACTCAGTTTAGTCAATAGATTAATAATATTTAAAGCATTCTCTGTATCAAGCTCAGCTGTAGGCTCATCAGCTAGGATTAAGGGAGGATCGTTTGCTAAAGCTATTGCAATAGCTACTCTCTGTTGTTGACCGCCAGATAACTCATATGGTTTATGATGAATTCTATCAATTAAACCAACTTGTTCAAGCAACCAATTAGCTCTCTTGATACGTATATCTCTAGGAACGTTTAAAGCGATCATTGGTAATTCAACGTTTTCTATAGAAGACAGTACTGGTATTAAATTAAATGCTTGGAAAACGTATCCTACACAACATAAACGATATTTTTCAAGCATTGTTTCATCGAGTTCACTTACTTTAATATTCTCTACAATAATAGATCCGCTTGTTGGTTTATCGATTCCTCCGATGATATTAAGTAATGTTGTTTTACCACTACCGCTAGGTCCCATTATCGATACTGCTTCACCGCTTCCAATTTTAAAACTAATACCTCGTAATGCTGGAACAGATATGTTTTTCCCAATTCTATATATTTTAACCAATTCATCGGCTATAATAGAAACTCCTTTTGTATAAAATCCTGATGGTTTTATACGTGATGGGTTTATTAAATCAACAAGTATGTTCATATTTTAAAACCTCATGTAAAACCTCCTATTTGTGTAATCGCTTCTCTAACCAGTTTTCTATAAGTTTTACTTATGATTAACCACGTTACAAACAATGATATTGTTATTGAAACGAGTAGTACAAACAATGTCTTTGGAGATATTGTTAATTGAAGAACTATTCCATAAGCAGTATCTATGAATATATCCGTAGTACCAAATACTTGAGTTGATAATGATGATAAACTATATCCAAGGAAAATTCCTATTAATAGACAAGGTATTGTACTTAAAATAGATACTGTGAATGCTTCGGCTAAACTGATCCTATATATTTCTCTCGAAGACACGCCACGACTTTTCATCAAACAATAACTATTCAAATTCTCGTATATTATCGAGTATGTTAATAAACTCGTGATAATGAGTGCTATAGCGTATAAAGCTATACCCATAGCTATGGTATAGTCTTTTGATAGAGATAAATATGTATTGATATTATCAACTTCCCATTTTAAATCAGCTAGCGATATAACTGTATATCCTTTAACTATAATACCGGTTCTATTAATTAGATTTCCTTTTACAAAAACAATACTATACCCAAAGTAAGAAGCGTTGCCATAAAATCTAATAAATTTAACGAAATCATTGGTTTTATCAATAGACATTATTAAACCTCTTTGACTAGGTGCATATATTGGAATAGTGTATACACCACCTTGGCTTAAAATAGTTGAGTATATTGGAAATACTGGTAATTGTCTCAAACCACCTACTACGGGAATATTTATTGAAACAGAACTTATGTTTACATCGGTTACATAGTATGCTCCTAAGTACACCTGTGCACTACCCGTATACGGTGTCTGATCGTATTCAAATCTATATATTTTCTCAACTTTAGGATTTAGCACATATATAGTATTGTTTTTATTTTTACCAATATTTTCAAACGATTTCTTTAAATCGCCTACATATTCAATATTTTCAATAATATTAACGACATTACTATAATTTCCTGGTATAAACATTATATAACCAATTGGAATATAGATGATCTTCTCTTTGCTCATTATTTTTAAATAAATATTTCTATAAATATTATACGTAACTCCTCCGTAATAAAATGTCGTTGATTCAAAAGTTCTCTCGGGAACTTTATCGCTAATAGTACCGAGTATTACAATACTATGTGTATAGGATCCATTTATATATCTAGATATGTTTTTCAAATCCATAAGCGATTCTTCTAGATCAATACTAGTTTTGATAAATATTGGTTTTACAATTAAATAATCTACATCACCGTGGATTGCTGAGCCTAATCTATTGAACATATTGTTTATAGAATCAGATGATGCTAAACCACCTATTAATAGACTTATTGAAAAACTACTTATTATAATAACGAGAGCTAAACGTGTTGGTTTTATTTCGATGAATTTAGCTACAATATTACTGTATTTGCTAACTAATAACGATGCCATTTTTGATGCTAGAACACTTAGTTTACGTGGATAGGATAATATTAACGATGATACTCCATATATTAGTAGTATTGGTCCAAACATTAGAACAATCATTTCTAGTATTAGAAGTATTAACTGCAGGATCATGGTTAAAATATCTTCTGGTCTTAAAGCATATGGATTTATAACAGTTGATCTAAGAATATAATATATACCTAGTAGTAAAGAAATTAATGATATTGTTGAAAAACCTTTCCTACTCAATTCTTCTTCGAAAAGAGCTTGTGGTTTCATAAACTCGATTGGTTGAATATTAGAAATTGTTTTAAACACACCAATTATTGAACCAGTCATTAAAAGTATAGATATTGAAAAAACGACTATTAGAGATAATGGTTTGAAATAAACCGATAGAGTGTTGAAATATAGATTCGGTTCAATAAATCCTTTGTAGAGAATACATGATAGTAATGGACCATTAAATAATCCTAGAACGAGTCCAGGAATTAGCCAAGTTATCATTGAGTATATGAAGTATTTTCTAATATTATTTACTGAAACACCGCGTATTCTAAGTAATGAAATATTCCTCCTACCGATAGTGAACATTACTGGAGGTATTCTTGAAGCAGTTATCCATATAATTATAAAAGATGGTATAACAGATATTGCTGTAGAGATTCTAAATAATTGTTCTGTTCCCGTTATGCTGACGAGTTTAATGTATAAAGGTGCTTTAAAAACACCATATAATTCAGGTGTTTTAACTAAGTTAGTTGCTTTTTCAATATATTCTTCTATAATTGATAGTGATGTAACTACGCTTATCGATAACGATAGTTTTTTGGGATCGAAGAATATTATCGTAAAGAGAAGTCTACCAATAACTATTTTAGTTGTCTCAGAAACTCTACCGCTCTCTAAGCTTAAATATTTTATTCGAATATTATATGGTTTAACACTCAATCTGCTACTTTCATTACTCAGTTTTTTAAATAAATCTAGTGAATCTGTTAATACAGTTATTGAACATGTTTTATCGAATCCATTTTTTTGAATATACTCATCTATATTAGATTCAATCTCTCTTAGAACTTCAAGATATGGATTCACCTCGCCTGTTGGTAGTATTGTTGAATAACCGGTTACGAAACTATATGCTCTACTCAATTCTCTATCTATTACATGGAATTGGTATTGTGTAAATGGATAATCTAGTTTCAATACTTGATTACCGTATCTTAGAATTAATTGTGAAAAACCTTGTTTAGTAAATGACATGTTTAATCCACAGAACTGTATTCTATTTTCATCAGCTCTAAATGGTTTAATATATAGAAGGCTTCTATTCAAACCTGGTATGTAGAAATAAGTCATTAATTTATAGGGTGTTTTTAACTCATTTTCATCGATGAAAACAGTTATTTGTTCAGGTATTTCAAATGATTCAACATAGATGTTTATCTTACTAGAAACTATATCTTGTTCAAACAAATCTCTATGTTTTTCTTCAATTAGCCATGGATTATAGTAGCTGGCTATATATGTAATTAAATGGTAATTTAATCCTTTCAATGAAGCTAAACTAAGATCTACTAAGTAAAGATCCGTTAATGTGAAGGAAGATGTTACTAGAGATGTTATCGCTAAACCCGTAAGAAGTATAAATATGAATTGCTTATTGTATAGAAATACTTTAAATACTGAATTCGTTTTTATCATTTAAATCACTTGGTGAAACAATATTAAGGCAATTCTATTTACTTAAATTAATAAAATCACTTTACTCATTAATAAGTGAAACCACGATTTTATTAATTTAAGTATTTTGAGAAACAACTATTCCACTATGAACGCAATAAATATATATTTTAGAAATATATATTTTAAGATATATAAGATTTTGATCATGGTGTAGATATATGAATCTGATAGCTAATATACCAGTGCAGCAAATAGCTGAACAAGAATTCATCGAGAGAATTGTGAATGCTTTTACTGATATCGTTGTTAATATTATCAACTATTTACCAAGAATTCTTGGAGCAATTATTATAGTTTTAATTGGTTATCTTCTTGGTTTAATCATTAAAAACGCTGTTTTATTTATTATCAATAAAGTATTAGAAAGACCTCTAGAGAGAACAAAGGTTGGTAAATCTCTTAAAGAATCTGGTATTGATCTAGGTGCTTTAATCAGTAGTTTAGTTATGGCTATAGTTATTATTGTTTCAATAATAGCTGCTATAGATATTCTACAGTTGACAGGTTTTACAGGTGAAGTTGTTTCAACTATAGCTAGAGCTATTTTGAATATAGTTGCTGGTATAACTATTCTAGCGATTGGTATACCTTTAGCTCTAATTGCAGCAGAGTATTTATCTACATTCCTGTTAGGTCCTTTAAAAGAAAAACATGGTTTAGGCGTTTCACTAATATACAGTATTTCAGCTCTTGTTTTATCAATATTTGTCCTAGCATTAGCTTTAAACGTGATGTTCAACTACCCTCTACTAATTAATTCACTCGTTGAGATCGCTCCAGCATTCATAGGTGCTGGTGTAATACTACTAATAGGTTATCTACTTGGAGATGCAATAGGCGGTATTGTCAATAAGATTGTTGAATCAATTGTAGCTAAACCTCTTGAATCAACAGATATTGGTAAGAGTATTAGTGAAGCTAAAATCGATCTGCCGTCATTAATAGGTGGTTTGACGAAGGCATTTATCATTGTAGTAGCTATTGTAGCTGCGATTGAATTGCTTAAAATAGGTGGTTTAACTGGTGAATTAATGATAAGTATAGCAAACTATTTGCCTAAGTTAATAGGTGGTATAGCTATTTTAACACTTGGTTTAATACTTGTCGTTCTCTTAGCTAAATACATAGGTAGATTTATTAGAACAATGTTTAGAGAAAGATATCAACCTTTAGGAGAACTAGCTGAGAATATTATAATGCTTGGTTTAATAGCTGTTATCGTAACTATCGCATTGAATGTAATGGAGTTATATGGTTATTTCGTTTATCCATTAATACTAGGTGTTGTAATAATAATTTCTGGAATATTTATTAGTGAAATAATTGGTAGATTGCTGAGAGAATCTTATCCGGAGTACGTGAGATTAACTCCATTCGTAGAAACGATTATTATAATAATATTTGTATTAATAGGCGTTGCTGCTATATTCTCTCAATTTGAAGGTGTTTCTCAAATACTACTACCTATATCTTTTGGAATAAGTATAGCATTTGCTATAATACTATTACCAATAGTATTCTACTATGCTAGACTAGCTTGGCGTGAAGCTGCGAAAGTAAGTTCCGAAAAATCCGAGTAATTTTTCCCTTTTCTCCTTCTTTTAATTCATATTTTTAATACACGAGTTACTATTGACGATGAATAGAATATGTTCGGAAAACGTTTTTTCAAATAGGTTAAGTCTAGTAATGGATAAAATAAGGTATTATTTAAATTATAACACCTTCATTACTTAATATTGTAAAATTTCTAATAGCAAATTTTTGATTTCAATAGTAACATTCTATTGATTTCTGAAAAGTATTTGTATCTTTTAATTCTTATCTAATAATTGTCCTATAAACACTTGAGGTGATTATTTATTAGTAAACAATTTTCTACTGCTGTTTACGGATTTTCGAAGACCTCTAGTCTTTTAGTATTTGTAATTATTATTCAATCATTTGTATTAAGCTGTATTTTTATAGATATGATTAGATTGATTGAATTCAATAATTTCAGAGATTCTATGATATTTATGAAAACTGTATTGTCTTGTACAGTATTGTTTTATTTTAAAATTTTCACATTGTTTCAAAACATCATCATCATCGACGGGTATACAGATGAACCATCCGGTTTAGGAGTCCCTCCATATATTGGTGTTTATCCTAGATTAGTTGCTGGTATTATATGGTTTATCGATAAATCGAAGAATATTAGATACTATACTATTGATACTGTTAGAGCGAATTTGAACAGTATTATTAAGAATATTAATAAATCTGATCTAGTTGTCTTCATCGCCGGATCCGAGGTTCCGGGTAAATATATTGGCGGTAAACCAATAACAATCGATGAGATTGAGTATTTATCCTATCTTTTAAAAGATTGTGTAAAAATTCTTGTTGGCCCGGCTGCTAGGTTTGGTTTAGGATCCGGTGGAGGCTTTACAGCGGTTGCAACCAGTGATTTAGCGAAATTCTTCGATATTATTGTAACAGGTGATCCCGAGTTGTTTTTCTACGATTTGATTAAATATGGTTTTGAAAAAGCCGATCCAAGTGTTTTCAGAGAGAATTATGATTTAGCTAATAAAGCATTCATATATGGTTCTAAGATTGTTAAACAACATCCGAATTACGGATGGAATCTTATTGTTGAAATAGAAACCTATCGTGGATGCCCAAGGTGGATTACAGGAGGCTGTAGTTTCTGTATTGAACCTAGATATGGTAGACCGATTATGCGTAATCCAGAAGATATTGTTTCAGAAGTAGAGTCTCTGTATAAACATGGTGTTAGACATATTAGATTAGGTAAACAACCAGATATTTTAACATACATGTCTGGCGAAATTGGTTTAAAAGAATTTCCAAAACCTAACGTGAATGCTCTAGAGAAATTGTTTCACGGCATACGTTTGACAGCACCTGGTTTGAGAACTATACATATTGATAACGTTAATCCAGGAACAATTGTTCATAACATTAAAGAATCTATTGAAGCAATAAAGATTATTATAAAATACCATACACCGGGTGATGTTGCTGCACTAGGTATTGAGTCTTTTGATGAAAAAGTTGTTAGATTAAATAATCTCAAAGTTTATCCCGACGAAGCTCTTGAAGCTATTAGATTGATAAATAAATACGGTTCTGTTAGAGGATGGAATGGATTACCCCATCTACTCCCTGGTATTAATTTACTACATGGATTACCGGGAGAGTCTCGTGAAACATATAGATTAAATATATTGTATTTGAATAAAATAATAGATGAGAAACTACTAGTTAGAAGAGTGAATATTAGGAAAATATCTATTCTTGAGAAAACACCTCTTTGGATTAAGAGAGATATTGTTATGAAGAATATTAGGAAATATAGTAGATTATTCAATAACTACCGTAAATATGTAATGGAGTTTTTCGATAAGAAAATGTTGAGTAGAATCACACCATCTGGTTGTGTTTTAAGATACTTGTTTGTCGAGAGACGTATTGGTGAATACGTTATTGCAAGACAACCGGCTAGCTATCCTATAGTAGTTAAAATAAGAGATCATCTTAATATAGGTGAATGTATTGACGCTAGAGTTAAAAAATCTGCTTCTAAAAGTGTTTTAGCATCAAGAGTTGTCTAAAATACGAGGTTTCAAATTATGGAGAAAATAATTGTTTTAAAACAATTGATTGATTTTGGAAAATTATTTGAGATATTTCTTTAGAGATAGATTCAATTGTTAATACTACTGGTAGTGATCTATTTATAAGAGACGTGTTAATTCAGGTTTTGAAGAACAAAGGTATTGAATTAATCCAGGGATTGTGGATATATATGACTTATATTAAAGTTTTATTGCAACAGAACCGCCTGGTAGAATAGAATATATTACATGTTCACCAACTATGATTTTATCAAATAGATCAATTAGTTGAGAATTAGTTTAAAACTAGTATCACTTTATTCGAAATTAGATGTAATGTTGTATTGAAATCTATAGCTGTGCTTAGTTTAATACTTATGTTAATAGTTCGATTCGAATATTATTAAATAATCATGGTTAAATCTATAGTAAATTTTGTTGAACGAAGAATTATTTAGATGAAATTATTTTTATCAATATTAGAGTGGAGATACTTAGATTTTTCCCGTAATACATATTTAGTTCAGTGGGTGTTGTTAATTGAAGATTAGAGTAAAGTACTTAATGTGGTTACGCGATAAAATAGGTGTTGAATCGGAAGAATATGTTTTCGATAGAGAGATAACTCTTAGAGAATTAATAAATCTATTGAAGAATAAACATGTTAATCTAGAGAAGTTTCTAGATAGAGGTTTTAATGTAGAAGATTCGATAATAATAATTGTTAACGGTAAGAGTATTAATCAAAATCTTGATTATGTTTTAAACAATAATGATGAAGTTGTTCTCCTACCTCCAGTATCTGGTGGTTAATACAATAGGAATTTAGTGTTAAAAAATAAAACCCTTAATTAAGTAATAAACTTAGTTTAGAAAGCCGCCGTAGCTCAGCTAGGTAGAGCGCCGGCCTTGTAAGCACTTATTCACAATAGGCCCGGTCAGCCGGTGGACGCGGGTTCAAATCCCGCCGGCGGCTTAATAATAGTTTCCTAAAAGCCATTTATTCCCAACATATATGTTTTTCAATCCATTTTTTCTAGCTATTTCTAAAACTCTATTCATATGTCTATAGCTTGTTCTAGGTAGATCGAATAGTTTATAATCAGGATGGAATGCTAGGAAAACATATGGTATTTCGGGATTAATGCTTGCTATGAATTTAGTCATATTATCTATTTCATATTCGTCAATATAGTGTGGAACAACCAATGTTGATATAACTAATAAAGGGGGTTCGGGTCTTTCATTAAATAATTCTGCTACGTAAACAATATTTTTCTTAATAATATCTATATGTTGCGGTTCAATACCGGTTAAAGCATAATATACTTCAGGACTCCATGCTTTGAAATCAATTTTTACAATACCACCCGTCTCTAAACTGTATTCAACAGCTTTTTTAAATAAATATGGATTCCATAAACCGTTTGTCTCCCAACATATTCTGAAAACACTTAGTTTTAATTCTTCAGCACGTTTCATTATTTTTCTAGAAGCTTCTAGAACAAACGTACTCCATGGACCGGGATCTCCTCCAAAGAAACATACACATGTTGTTCTATAATTAACTGATCTAACTAGATCACTTATCGTTAGCAAAGGTTTTTTACGAATACTCATTTCCCTAAACTCCCAGTTCTGGCAGTAGAGACAGTTCATATTACATCCAGCCATGAATACTGCTATATTGTAGTAACCCAATTCACCATTTGGTGTTAAAGCATATTTTGGGTAGCCGCGACCAGTTATAGCTGGACATACCGGGAAAGCTACACAGTTTGTTGGATGAGGGTCGTAGTAATATAGTCCTATACCTGTATCTTCTCTAAACGTTGTGTAATTTATTGAATCATTATAGTTTATTCTAATACTACAGTAACCGGTCTCGCTTTTACTTATCAAACATTCTCTACCACAGCATGAGCACTTTAAACCAGAAGGATTATGAGGTGTTTCAGGTGTTAAACCGATAGATAATCTCGAATTAATATGTGTTTCTCTAACTATTTCTCTTGCTAGAATCCATTTATTTCTTAAGCAATCCACACATACATTTATAGTATTTGAGATAATACTAGATTCTCTACCACATATTTTGCAAAAACCCATGATTACACCGATTTATTTAATTCAAATAATGAGAAACTCTTAATTAATTGATTAAACGAATTTTATCACTATTTAAACATGTGGAAAGTAGTTATTTAATAATCCCTGTAAATAGATTTAATATAGAAACCTTTAAATAAACCGATTGGTAGTATAACGATGATTATTTTTCAAAATGTTTGGGCTGGTTATACAGATGAACCTGTTTTGAAAGGAATTAATCTTGTTATCGAACCCGGTAAAGTTAATGTACTTCTAGGTCCTAATGGTAGTGGAAAGACAACTACTATGAGACTCATACTAGGGATTATTAAGCCAATTGTAGGCGATATTCGAGTCAATGGAATAGATCCTTCTACAGATCCTATTAAAGTTAGAAAAATGATTGGTTATGTTCCAGAAGAGGATTTAATATACTACAGTCTTAGAGTAAGAGAGTATTTGAATTTTATAGCTAAAACATATGGTATTCCAAGCAGAGAAGTCGACGAGAATATTGAGAGAGTTTTAAACGCATTTCTACTAAAAGAATATGAGAGAGAATTCATAGGCGCTCTCAGTCATGGTTTAAAGAGAAGAGTAATGTTAGCAGCAGCTTTTATACACGATCCATCTATTCTATTACTCGATGAACCTTTTATAGGTATTGATCCACGTATTGCTAGAGCTTTGAAAATTGTTTTGAGAGAAAAATCACGTGAAGGTAAAACAATACTTGTATCAACACATATTCTTGAAATAGCTGAGGTACTTGCTGATAGAATAATACTTCTTTATCAAGGTAAAGTTGTTGCAGAAGGCTCTGTGAGAGAAGTTGTTGAGAAAGCTAAAACAAGTGGTCTTGAAGAAGCTTTCATTACGTTAACAATGTCTCGTGAGAAAGTTGTTGAAATTGTAAAAGCATTGATGGGTTAGTAGAATGAAAATCATTGATCGTGAAGCTTATTCGCTATCATTAATATTTATTAGAGAAGCTATTTATCTCAGTTTGAGAAAAGCAGGTATTGAAAAAGGCTTTATAGCATACTTATCTAATCTATTTCTCCCTAATATAACTGATAATGTATTCGTCTACAATATGAAATGGTTTGTATCGGGTTTATTAAGTGGTTTATTAATGAGTTTATGGATTCCACTAATTATTGAAGCAACTAGATTGATCGGGGTTGCTCTTATAGTAATATTCATCGTAGCATATATGATCATGGTTATGTTGATATCAATTTTATTAACAACAGATTTAATACACCAAGTTTTAGCATCGATAAATGAACTAGGTTTATGGAGAAGAATTGAGTATTTACCATATAGTAGAGAAACTATTGAAAAAGCAGCGTCTTATAGTGTAATAATTGGTGGTGGTTTATCACTACTCCTAGGTATGGGTTTATCAATTGGATTAATAATATATACTTTTACAGAATATTCACTAGCTATATTCATGATCCCATTTGGTTTCGCAACATCAACTCTACTCATATATCCTATAATAATATATTTGAATTCAAAATTCGGAGGAAGACTACCGCCTTTAATATCTCTCGTAATACACGTTTTAATCGTTGCACTCATTTTAACAGCTTATTTAAACACACTTACTTTCAGTTCGATAACTGAAATCGAAGATTTCTTGAATACATATAGATTTATTTTTCCATTCTCATTTATACACATTATTGTGATGAAGAATTTAGAACCGTATTCAATATTATTTGCTTTCACGTACTTTACAGCTGGATTACTATTGTCAATTATCATACCGAGTAAGTATGGAATAAAATTACTGTCACCAACAAGTAGCTCTAGTAAAGGTTTTTACTTAAAACGAATTTTTCCTCGTTTATTAACTATTGGTTTTAAAGATGTTTTAATACTTTTAAGAGACTCTACAAGACAGAAGCAATTCTATGGTCAAACCGTAGCTTTATCTACACCATTTATTATAACAATGTTTAACTCTGTTTTCTTAGAAATAATACATGGTTTAGAATTTGTACGTTCATTATTCATAGTTTCAATCTATAGTTTTGTATCATATATATCAGCTGTTATTGTTTCACCAATATTGTTATTTATAGAAGCTGATCGTAATAGAATACTTTACTCTCTACCGATAAGTATGAGAGAAGTTGTTTTATCTAAAACAATTGCTTCAACTATTCTCTACCAGCCTATATCCATATTCATATTTATCATTAGCTCAATACTAATCTCACCAATACATGGTTTATCAATATACTATACTGCTAACGCTTACTGGATTACGGCTTGCTATCTAGCATTAAATCTGTATTTATCGTATATATGGGGTAAACTGGGTGCTTGGTCTGAATTCAGTCTCGGTATTCTCAAGAGAATTGGAGTCATGATAGTATCGCTAATACCTCTAGGTATTTTAATATTAACAGTATTATCGTTCTACATATTTCAACCAATAACTGCTTACATAATACTTCTCGTTTTCCCCGTTCCGTTAACAATATATGTTCTAACTAGATTAATCATCGATTAATTAAATCAATCGATCAAGAGTGTTGAACAAACTCTTATACTGTGAACCGGGTTTCTTCGGATAATCATATTGTTTAAGTTATTTGTTTAAAATTAAGTGAGAGAAAATATTTGCTAAATTAACCATTGATCTGTTTTAAAATATGAAACATACTCTCCTGCTGTAAAATGAATTAAACTCATTATCTGATTCAACAATATTGGAAAATGTTTACTAAATTCAATCTAGCTATATTACTTTCAAACAACTATTTGAATAAATTAATTTCGGATCTCTTATTTTAAACAATTGTTTTAAATTTATCACTGATCAATACATTTTTTAGAGAATTAAACTTGTTTTAAGTTGTTTCGTCAAAATATTTTAAAATATCTATGTTTTCGTAATACGGAGTTTTATCAATAAAGCTTTCTAATATTTTTCAGACAATCTACTGAACTACTCTTAGTTTTTATAAAACAGTATTTAACTAGCATTAGTTAAGTGCATTTAGGTATTCAAAATAGTTTTAAACATATAGGTTAAAACATGGATTTGAGAGAAGAATATTTACTAATATTA
>Ga0105162_1000969_pt1 | contig 17256 bp, 9 predicted proteins | sample JNZ201metaG_FD_81532 | JGI IMG/M metagenome (GOLD analysis project Ga0105162, IMG submission 81532) | Hot spring microbial communities from Jinze hot spring, China to study Microbial Dark Matter (Phase II) - JNZ 20120812A | ecosystem: Environmental > Aquatic > Thermal springs > Hot (42-90C) >...
TATTTTACAAGAAAAAGCTATAATAATTGGAGAAGAAAAAACAGGAATATTATTGCCTTATGAAATAAAAAAATTTAAAAAAATAAAAGAGAAAAGCTATGGAGAAACTACTTTACACATATATCAGGTGTTTTAGGTCCTGGAATAAAGGTACCTCTAAAATTTAATATTGCCCTTATATTATAACATGTACTTACTCCAGATTTTATCTCGTCAAAATATTCTTCTTTACCTTTTATTTCTATAATCTTTCTTTCTTTTTCAGTTATTTTTTCTATTTCATAAAATACCTCTCCTTCTAAATGTAATCCATAGATATCCTTTTCTGGTCTTTTCCAAGTAATTAAGACGCTATCCTGCCTAAGGACATTTACCTTAAAATCTTGAGGGAAATTAGGAGGGTTATGCCAAAATATTTCAATAGATTCTGTAAAGGGAGTTTCTACTATAAAATCTTTTATTATTTTTATTTTATAAATATATTTGTGTCGATGTTTAAGATTATAATCTGGATAAACGAATAGATTACCTGCAGAGTGAAGATTCACTGAAAGTTTAAAGGTATCTGTTTTTGCCTTAGCCTTTGGTATATCAATAGGTATTTCTGTTTTTTCAATAATTAATTTCTTAATTTTTACTAAAGGAAAACCTCCTTGCGTTTCTGTAGGTAGATAAATAAAAAGATTTGCTCCTTGAGGAGTTAATCGAATTTCAAGTGAGGGTTCTTTAGGAATACTTTTTTCTATAGGTAGGGGAGGAGTTTTTTTCCCACAAGAAAGAATTAAAAAAATAAATAAAATAATAAATAATTTTTTTTTCATTTAAAATTTAAATAATTTTAATTTTTTTAACTCTTGCTGAATGACATTGAATATTTACTGCAACAGGCAAACTCGCAATATGAGTTGGATAAGTCTCAATATGAACCCCTAGACAGGTTGTTTCCCCACCTAAACCCAAAGGACCTATATTTAAATAATTTATCTCTTTTATTAGTTCTTTTTCTAATTTTTCTATAGTAGGATCTAAATTAAATGTACCTAAATCTCTAAAAAGAGCCTTTTTGGCAAGCAGGGCTGATTTTTCAAAATCTCCTCCTATTCCAATTCCCACTATTATAGGAGGACAGGGATTGGAATCTGCTTTTTTAACTGTTTCTATAATAAATTTTTTAATACCTTTTATTCCGGCAGAGGGAGATAACATAGCCAAAGCACTCATATTTTCACTTCCACAGCCTTTAGGCATAAGATAAATTTCTAAAATATCTTCTTGTAAAATCTCATAATGAATAATTGCTGGTGTATTAGTTTCTGTATTCTTTCTTGTTAAAGGATCACATACTGAGGCTCTTAAAAATCCCTCTTTATAAGCAAGTAGCAAACCTTCATTTATAGCTTTTTCTAAATTCTCAATTTTCACATTTTCACCTATTTTTACCCATACTACAGGAATACCGGTATCTTGACAAAGAGGAAGACCCTCTTTTTTAGCTATTTCTGCATTACTTAATAAAACTTCTAAAATAGCTTTAGTCAAAATATTTTCTTCCTTTTGTAGAGCCAATTTAAATGCTTTTTCTATTTGCTCAGGAAGAATTTTACAAGCCTCAATATAATTTTCTTTCACAACCCTTACTATTTTTTTATAAGATATTTCTTTCTTCATAGCTTATTTTAAAATCTTTTCTAAGACTGAAAAACTTTCTTTTATTTTTTCTCTCAAAATTAAACTCTTATTTATTTCGCTTTTTATATCTTCTAAAGCAGCTCCTAAATCATACCATTTTCCACAATAAATTAAAATATTATGCCCACTGGCCAAACTTAAAATAATTCTTTCTTGAAGTTCCCAGAAACTTAAAGCTTTCATTGAAAGGTCATCAGTTAAAATAACATTTTTATAATTTAAGTTTTTTCTTAAAAGAGAAACTATTTTCTCAGAAAAAGTAACAGGCTTTAAATCTATTTCCTTAATAACTATATGAGTAGTCATAATGAAAGGGGAATAAGTTTTTTCTAAAAGTGAGGAAAATACATCTAAATTCTCTTTATCTAAATTTTCTTTAAAAGGAAGTTCTTCATGAGGATCAATTTTTACATCTTTTAATCCAGGAAAATGCTTTAAACAAGTAAAAATTTTTTCTTTTTTATGTTCCTCTATAAAAATATAAGCTAATTTTTCTACTAAACTTTTATTTTTCCCAAAGGTTCTACCTTTTAAAAATTCTTCTGCTGATTCATCTGCTAAATCAAGGGAGGGAGCAAGATTAAGATTAAGATGATATCTTTTAAGAGAAAGTGCTATTTCTTTAGCCCACTTTCTAACACATTTTTCTCCTTCTTTTTGATATTTTTTAGCAATTTCAAGAGGTGATAAAAAATTACCCTCAATTCTACAAACTCTACCCCCTTCTTGATCAGTAGCTAAAAGCGATGCTTTAAGTTTTTCCTTAAAGTAAGATAAATATAAAGTAAAATCTTCTTTGAAATGTTCCTTAAAAAGAATAAAATTTTTAAATCCATACTCCTTATAAAAAGATAACTCTTCTTGGTTTAAATCTTCTGGTTTAATAAGAAAAAGGGAGCTGATTTTTTTTAACATTTTTTTTGAAATATTGAGTAAAAATCTCCAAAACTTTTTCAATTTCTTCTTCATTGGTATATTTTCCTAAAGAAAATCTTATGGTACCTTCTGAAATTTCTTGAGAAATTTTCATAGCTAAAAGAGTATGAGAGCCTTTTCTGTCATGGCAAGCAGAACCTGTGGAGGCACATATTTGAGGAAGATCCTCTAAAATTTTTGCTCCGTTTTTACCTACAAAAGAGACTGTTAAGGTATTAGGTAAAGTATTTTCTGGAATTCCATATCGGAAAAGTTCAGGATAAATTTCTTTTAATCCACTAAAAAGTTTTTCTCTCAAATAAACTTGTCTTTCTTTTTCAAAAGGAACGTCTCTTTTAGCGATTTCTGAAGCTTTAGCTAAACCTGCTATTAAACTAACCGGTTCTGTACCAGCCCTTAGACCTCTTTCTTGCCCTCCCCCTAAAAATAAAGGATTTATTTTTATTCCTTTTCTTATGTATAAAGCTCCTATTCCTTTGGGTGCATACATTTTATGTCCTGCCATACTCAAGAGATCACAATCTATATCCTTTACATCTACAGGTATTTTCCCTACTGCTTGACAGGCATCTGTATGAAAAAAAATTCCCCTTTCTTTACAAAGCTTAGCTATTTCCTTTACAGGTTGAATAGTCCCTATCTCATTATTAGCCATCATCAGAGAAACAAGAATAGTATCAGATTTTATTCTTTTTTCAATTTCTTCTATTTCTACATACCCATAAGAATTAATAGGAATAAAATCTACTTTAAAACCCATTTCTAAAAGTCTAACTGCCGGGTTCAAGACAGAGGGATGCTCAAAAGAACTAATTAAAAGATGTCCTTTACCTTTTTCTAAAGCAATCCCAAATAAAGCAAGATGATTAGCTTCTGTCCCACCAGAAGTAAAAACTATTTCTTCTGGTTCTGCATTAATCAAATCTGCTACTTTTTTACGAAAATCATAAAGTTTTTCTCTAACAAATCTACCGAAAACATGACCAGAACTTGGATTAGCAAAGTATTCACAAGAATAAAGTTTTAGCTCTTCAACTACTTCAGGAAGACAGGGAGTAGTAGCATTATAATCTAAATAAATAATCTCTTTATTTCTCATTACCCTTTTTCAAAAATTCCTCTATCTCTTCTTCTGACATAGGTTTAGCTAAGTAAAAACCTTGTAAATAATCACATCCCATAATATCTAAAAAATTAGCCTGATCTTTAGTTTCAACTCCTTCAGCTAAAACCTTCATATCAAAAGTATGTCCGATATCTATAAAAGTCTTCACTAATCCAGCTTCTTTTTTACCTTTCACCATATCTTTTATAAAGGCTTTATCAATTTTAAGAATATCAAAAGATATTTCTTTTAAATAAGAAAGAGAAGAATAACCTATCCCAAAATCATCCAGGGCAATCTTAATACCTTGTCTTTTAATTTCAGAAATGCTTTTTTTAATTACTTCTATATCTTTAACAAATATTCTTTCAGTAACTTCTAGTATAAGGTTATCTAAATCTTTATTTTCAAAGATCTTTAAAATTTTAGATAAAAAATCAGGACGAATAATGGAATTTATTGATACATTAAAAGAAATAGGCAATTTCCATTTAGAAATTTTTTCTTTAACTTCTTTTATTCCCCATTCTTCAAATTTTTCTAAATAGGGACTATTTTCCAGGTATTCTATAAATTCAGAGGGAAAATAAAGTTTTCCGTTCTTTTCCTTTATTCTTACAAGAACTTCAAGTCCAATAACTTTTAATTGAGAAGAATCAAAATAGGGTTGATAATAAAATACAAAAAGATTTTGTTCAAAGGCTTTTCTTATAAGAGCTTCACATTGAAAATATCTTTTAATTTTTTCATCCATAATAGAATTATAAAACTCTATTACCCCTGGTTCTTTACCTCTTGCTTCATTTAATGCAATGCTTGCCTTTTCCCATAAATCTTTAAAAGTTTTTCCATCATCTGGGAAAATAGCTACACCAGCATTAAAATAAAAATTGATATTTTGATCCTTTAATGTTATAGGAGCATAAATAAGTTTTTTTAACTCTTCTAAAGTGTTTACTACTTGATCTTTTTCTTTAATATTATAAAAAAATAAAGCAAAAGAATCTGAAAAGGGTCTACTTATAATTACATAATTTTTAAAGGTTAAAAATCTTCTTCCAATTTCTTCTAAACAGAAATTCCCTGCTTCATAGCCAAAATTAGTATTTATATAAGTGAAATTACAGAGGTCAACAATAATTAAATAAGCAAAATCAGAAAGAAAAGGTAAGATTTCATTAACTCTCTTTAAAAATCCTTCATAATTAAAATGCTGGGTGAGAGAATCAATATACCTTGCTTTATCTAGTAATTCCCCAAACTGTAAAATTTGAGAAATATCTTCTGCTATTATGACATATCTGAATATCCCTTCAGGAAGTTTAATAGGAATTATCTTCATATCAAACCAATTTACTTCCTCATCTTTGACTAATTTCACCGGAATTCTCAAGCTATTTTTTATTCCGATTTTAAAAATATTTTCTAAAGATTCTTCTTTAAATTTAAAGTTAAAAATACCGATAGAGTTTCCACATATCTCTTTTTCAACACACCTTAAAATTTCACATCCCTTTTCATTTATAAAAATTATTTTCCCTTCTTGATCCAAAACCATTACAACTTCTTCTAAATTTCTCAAGCTTTCTGCTAAAATAGTTTCTTTTCTTAACAAATCTATTTTAGCTAGCCCAAATTCTAAATCTCTTTTAAGTTCTTCTAAAATTTGTTCATGTTCTTCTTTAAAAAAGAAAGATTCATCTGAATAAAGGGCAAGTACATATGAAACTTTTTCATTTACTTTTAAAGGAATAGCTGCAACAGAATAATATCCCCTTTTTAAGGCACTTTCTTTCCAAGGTAAAAATCTCTCATCAGTTTCTGTATCAGAAATAATGGTTATTTTATCTTCTCTAAAAGAAGTTCCCACAGGACCTCTTCCTTCAGCTTTAGTTTCTTCCATATAAACTTTAATCTCTTTTAAATACCCCTTTTCTTCTCCATATGCATAAAGCGGTTTTATAAGTTTTTCCTTATAATCAGGTATTCCTACCCAGACCATTTTAAGCCCAAAATCTTCCACCAAAACTTTACAAATCTTTTTAAAAAGTTCTTTTTCAGAATTTACTTCTATTAAAATTTGATTAATCTTACTTATTATTTTATAAAGAATTTCTAGCCTTTTCTCTTTAGAAATATCTATAATAAATACAAGACCACAGAATTTACCATCATAAAAAATAGTTTCAGAAAAGGCTACTATATAAACCTTGGTATCATTTTTAGTTTTTAAAACCATTTCTTCATAGGTCTGTAAAAAATATTCTCCTTTAAGTCTTCTTCTTACTATCTCTCTTATTCTTTTTCTGTCTTCTTCAAAATAATGAATCTCTTCAGGTTTTAATTTACAAAACTCTTCTAAGGAATATCCTAAAAGTTTACACATATAAGGATTAGCATAAATGTATTTATCATGATAAATAAGAACTCCTATATAGGGACTTTTCATCAATACTTCTTGAAAAGTTTTACCTTTTAATAATTCAAAATTAAGCTCACTTATTAAAAAAAGTTTTTCAACTTTTTCCATTTCTTTGTCTTCAAAAATTTCTATTTCTTTGTATCCTAATTCTTCAATAACTTTGAGATCTACTTTATGTAAGCTTCCCTTATTTTTTCTTTTGAAATTTTTTGGGGATTTAACATAAAAACATGATTTGTTTCAAGAGTAAATTCTTCATAAATTCTTAGCTTTTCCCTTTCTTCAATAACTTTAAAAAACTCCTCGTATATTATCCCAACTTCAGCCTCACCATTAATAATTTTTTGAAGAGTCTCTTTATGAGAAAAAGTTAGAACCATATGAAGTTTATGAAAACTAAAATTATATTTATAGGAAAAATAACCCAATGGAAGCACATAAAAAGATTTATTTATTGTGGCTATTCTTATAAATTCTTTTTTTTCAATTTTCTCAAGAGATTCACTTCCTACTATTAAAAATTTGTCTATCTGGTCTTTAAATTTAGCTATAGGAATATATCCTTTTTTGTAAAAAAGATAGGCTGTTGAAGGAGAAGCATAAAATAAAGAAAATTCTTCCTTTTGTATTTTTTCTAATTCTTCTTGAAAATTTAAGACCGGAATAAAGACAAGATCTATTTTTAAAAAATTACTTAAATTTTTAAAAAATTTCTCCCATATAAATTTTCTTTCCAATTCATGAGGGCAGACAGAAACTTTAAATTCCATTATTAAAAATTTTAAGAAGGTTAAATCTTTTTGTCAAGAAAATCTTTAATTTCCTTACCTTTTAAAAGATTCAGTGTAATTTTTAAACTAACTTGTATTTTTGTTTTTATTATCTTGCTTTTTTAAATTTTAGCTTTATTGTTTAAATCTATGCTTTTTTACATAGCACATGGTTGCCCTAATTGTCACGGAATAATTTCTGATGAAAGACTGGCTAAAGGTCTACCATGTGAAAACTGTTTTTCTGAACAAAATGTTCCTTTTGCTTTTTCTATTTCTGAAGTTTGCAAAAACTTATATTTTCAAAATAGTCTTAAAGATTTAAAGATATTTTGTGAAGTAGAAAAAAAAGTAGAAAAATTTAAAAAGCTTTTTTATGAAATTTTAAACACTTCTCCATCTTCCTTGCAAATAAGCTGGGCAAAAAGATTCTTTTTAGAAGAATCCTTTGCAATTGTTGCTCCTACAGGAACAGGAAAATCAACCTTTGGTTTAATAATAAGTCTCCTTGCTTCTAAAAAAGTTCTCATCATTGTTCCTACAAAAGTCTTAGTTAAACAGGTGGAACAAAAATTAAATTATTATTTAACCAAAACTAAGGACCCAAACATAAAAGAAAAAATAATTTTAGCTTATTCTGGAAGTTATAAAGAGAAGGAAATACTTGAAAAGGGAAAATTTGATATTTTTATCTGTACCTCTGCTTTTATGCATAGAAATTTTAAATTATTAAAAACCTTGGATTTTTCTCTTATTTTTGTAGATGATGTGGATTCTTTTTTAAAGAGTAACAAAAACATAGACAATTTATTTTTACTTCTTGGTTTCAATGAAAAAGAAATAGAACTTGCTTTAAAAAAAGAAAAAAAAGAACAAGATTATGAAGAACTTTTTAAAATAAAAGAAATCCATAAGAAAAAACCAAAACAATTAATAATATCTTCTGCTACCTTAAAACCAAAAACTAATAGAGTTCTTCTATTCCAAAATTTGCTTGGTTTTGAAATAACCAGATTTGTCTCTACTCTAAGAAAAATTACAGATACTTATGTTTCTGTAGATTTTCAAAATAAAAAAACTAAAGATGAAGTTTTTCAACAACTTCTTAAGGAGGCAGAGAAATTAATAATTTCCTTAGGAGAAGGTGGGCTTGTTTTTGTTGAAGAATCTTTTGGCAAAAGATGTGTAGAAATAGCAAGAGATTATTTAAAGAACAAAGGAATAAAAGTAATCTCTTATTTGGATACAAAAGAAGAAAATCTTCTTTCTATCATAAAAAATAGAGAAGTTGATGTAGCTATTGGTCTTTGCCATATTAACAATCCTTTAGTAAGAGGAGTTGATTTCCCTGAATTTCTAAGATATGCAATATTTTTAGGAGTTCCAAAGCATGTATTTCCTTTATTTAAAGATGCTAAAGGATTTAGTCTCTCTATGTCTCCTCAATTTCTTTATAATATAATTCTTTCCCTTATGCCTATTTTTGAAGAAGAAGAAAGAATAACGGCTCTTTCTTACATAACTTATCTTAGAAAATATCTTTCTCTGAAAGAAGACCAGGTTTTACAATATGAAGGCCTTTATAAAAAAATCCTTTCTATAAAAGAGTTTTTAGAAAAAAGATTGAATCAACCTGAATTTATAGAAAAATTAAATAAAAATGAAGAGGTTTTTTTAGAAATAGATGATCAAGGAAATTATTACATAATAGTTGGAAATGCCTCTTCATATCTTCAAGCTTCTGGAAGGGTATCAAGGCTTTCTATAAAAGGTCTTCTGCCTGGTCTTTCAATCATATTAGTGGACAATTTCAAAGCTTTAAATAGCCTAAAAAAAAGGCTACGCTTTTATTTAGGAGAAGAAATAGAATTTAAAGAAATAGACTTAGAAACTGCATTAAAATTAAATGAGGAAATCAAAAAAGAAAGAGAAAGTTTAAAGAAGAAAAAAATAGACTTTAAAAATTATCTCATTATAGTGGAATCTCCTCATAAAGCTAAAACTATCGCAAACTTTTTTGGTAAACCCTCGGTAAGAAGGATTAAAAATGTATGGATTTATGAAATTCCCATGGAAAATAATCTTTTATCTATTTGTGCTTCTTTAGGACATATTTTCAATCTTTCCAGAAAAAAAGGAATTTACGGAGTTATTAAAACTGATGGACAATTTTATCCTGTATTTGATACTATTAAAGTTGATAAAAAGACTAATGAACAGTTTGTAGATGAGGATTTAGAGAAAACCAAGGAGATATTTAATAAAGGTGAAATAATTGAAGTTTTAAGATTGCTTTCTTTTTGTGCTGACCAAATTTTTATTGCTTCGGATCCTGATGCTGAAGGAGAAAAAATTGCCTATGATCTTTATATTAATTTAAAAATTTTTCAAAATAATATAAAAAGACTTGAAATTCATGAAATTACCGAAAGAGCTTTTAAACGCGCTTTAGAAAATCCTCAGGAAATAAATTTAGCTAGGGTAAAAGCACAACTTGCAAGAAGGGTAGCTGATAGATGGATAGGATTTTCTTTATCTCAGCAGTTATGGAAAGCTTTTCAAAAATTCAATCTTTCCGCAGGAAGAGTTCAAACTCCTGTTCTTGGCTGGATTATTGAAAGGGCTGAACTTGCTAAACAGTATAAATTCAAAATCACTTTCAATTTAAATGATTACAAATTAAGTCTTGAAATTGAGGATGAATCTTTAGCAAATAAAATATATAAAGAAATTGCTAACCAATTAAAAATTGAAAAAATAAAAGAATTTGAAGATGAACTTTTACCTCCACTTCCATATACTACAGATACTATTTTAGAAGATGCTTTTTATTTTTTTAAATTTTCTTCTTCTTATACTATGGAACTTCTGCAAGAACTTTTTGAATTAGGTCTTATCACTTATCATAGAACAGATTCTACCCGAATTTCTGAAGTAGGTAGGTATCAGGTAGCTAAACCTTATATAACTCAGGTTTTAGGAGGAGATTTTTTTGTACCCAGAGAATGGGAAACTGGTGGAGCTCATGAAGGTATAAGACCTACCAGAGCTTGGGATTTAACTGAAGTAAAACTAAGATATGCTCACGGCCTTCTCACCTTTAAAAATCCTAAAGATAGTTTAAGACTTTATGATATTATATTTAGAAGATTTATGGCTAGTCAAACAAGAAAAACAAAAGTTCTTAAAGGTATCTTTAAATTTAAACTCCCTTCTTATGAATGGGAAGAAAATTTAATATTAGAAATAATTACACCAGGATATGAAGCCTTTTGGACAAAACCTCAGATTTTTAAAATGCTAAAACCCTTTCATATTACAAATCTTCAACTTATAAAGATACCAAAAATATTTCTTTATAACCAGGGAGCCCTTATTCAAGAAATGAAAAAAAGAGGTCTTGGAAGACCTTCTACTTATGCAGAAATAATTTCAACTCTTCTTAATAGATTTTATGTATATGAACTTAAAAAGGGAGGTCTTGTTCCTACCCAGCTTGGAAAAGAAGTCTATAGATATCTTAAAACCCATTTCAGCGAATATGTATCAGAAGAGTTTACTCGTGAATTAGAAAAATTTATGGATGATGTAGAAAGTGGAGAAAAAAATTGGGAAGAAATATGCTTAAAGTTATTACCTTTACTTAATCTTTCAAATTTGTCCTCTCACTAAGTTATTGTTTTTTTATAGTTTTTTATTATACTTCACAATAAATTAAAGAATCAAGGAGGAGAGATGAAATTTAAAACTATGGGAATAGGGTTTATTCTTATGAGTTTAATTTATTTTTTATGCTCTTTAAATGAAAAAAACATTTTTCCAGATAATAGCATTCTTTTTAGTTTAACTACATTTATTTATTTTGGAGCAAGCTTTTTTTATTTTATATATTGGATATTTAAATGGAAATGGGGAGAGTTTTTGGGTTCTTTAATTGGTTGGAGTGGTTTTTTCTTAAATTTTTCTGCATTTTTGGTAAGATGGGCCCAAACTCATCAAGCAGGATTTGGTTATGTGCCTCTTTCCAATTTATATGAATCTTTGGTATTTTTTGGATTATGCATAACAGGTATTTACCTGTTTTTAGAATTTAAACTTCCTGTTAAATTTTTCGGAAGTATTGTATTTTTAACAGCAAGTTTAATTATGGCATATGCCTCTTTAAAAACAAGTTCTGAAATTAAACCTCTTATTCCTGCATTAAAAAGTAACTGGCTTGTTGCTCATGTTATAACTTGTTTTTTAGGTTATGGGGCCTTTGCGGTTGCTTTTGCTTTTAGTATTTTTTATTTAATAAGTGATAAAGGAAATCTTAAGGATTATCTTCCTTCTAAAACCACTTTAGATAATTTTACCTATAAACTCATTCTTTTTGGTTTTTTTTGGCTTACTTTAGGAATCATTACAGGTGCTGTTTGGGCTGATCAAGCATGGGGAAGTTATTGGAGCTGGGATCCTAAGGAAACCTGGTCTCTCATTACTTGGTTAATTTACGGAGGAACCATTCACGCTCGTCTTATTAGAGGATGGTCAGGAGGAAAATTAGCTTGGCTAAGTATAATAGGATTTATCTCTGTTCTTTTTACTTATTTTGGAGTTAATTTTTTACTTTCTGGATTACACAGTTATGCTACGCCTTAAAAAGTGCTGTTAGTACCAACTTCATAATCTATTTCTGATTCTTCTTTTTCAGGAGAGATATAATAAGGAAAATATAAATACTCATGCGGAGTGCTTTGCATCACACTTAACCATATAGGACATGCTATTTTACCACCAGTTTCTCCTTTACCTAAAGTTTTTGCTTTATCATACCCTACCCAAACTCCACAGGTATAACGAGGAGTATAACCTATAAACCAAGCATCCTTATGATCTTGTGTAGTTCCGGTTTTTCCTGCCACAGGAACTCCTAATGCTCTTGCACAGATTCCTGTTCCATATTGCACTACTGCCTGCATAAATTCATTCATTATATAAGCAGTCTTGGGTGAGATAACTAATTTATTTTCGACAACATTCTGATATAAAACTCTTCCTGTTTTATCATAGATTTTTTCAATGAAATAAGGTTTTATCAAAACACCCATATTAGGAAAAATAGAATAAGCTCTTGTTAATTCTAATGGAGTAACTTCATAAGTGCCCAAGGCTATACTATAATCCAAATGGTCATTAAAATTAAATTCTAATCTTTTAAGCATTTCCTGAAGTCTATTTATTCCAGTAAAAAGTGCAATTCTTACGGAAACTGTATTACGAGAATAAGCTAATCCATCTTTTAAACTTACTGGGCCCATGTATTTTCCATCATAATTTCCTGGACTCCAGTCTTTACCTGCATCTGCTCCTGGAAGAACTATAGGAGCATCAGGAATTGTAGAATCTGGAAGTAAAATGCCTCCATCCAAAGCTGTTGCCCAAATAAAAGGTTTAAAAGCAGACCCTGGTTGACGTTTTCCTAAAAGTACTCTGTTATAGGAAGATTGGCTATAATTTTTACCTCCAATTAAAATTCTAACCCCTCCGTCTTTGTTATTTAAACATACTATTGCAAATTCAGGTAATTCTCTGTTATAATACAGGCGATTAAGAGTTTTAATCGCATTTTCATAAGCTCTTTTAGTCCACTCTAAATCTAAAGTAGTTTGAATTATCAATCCCCCTTGTTCTATAATTTTAGCTGGAAGAAATTTAATTAATTCCATCTTTACCACATCTATAAAATAAGCTACATATACAGGAATATTAACATTTTTTGGATTTACAATTATAGGCTGTAAAGATAAGGCTTTAGCTTGATCCCAAGAAATATAACCAACCTCTGCCATCCTTTTTAATACATAATTCCTTCTGGCTATAGCAAGTTCAGGATTGGCTAAAGGATTATATTTAGAGGGTGCTGCTGGAAGACCAGCTAATACTGCTGCTTCATTAAGATTTAGTTCCCAGATATGTTTATTGAAATAAGTTAAAGAAGCTGCTTCAACTCCATAAGCACCTTCACCTAAATATATATGATTGAGATAGATTGTCAAAATTTCATCTTTAGTAAGATGTTTTTCTATTTGCCAAGCTAAGATGAGTTCTTTTATTTTTCGTTGTAAAGTTCTTTCTGGAGATAAAAGCAAAGCTCTTACAGTTTGCTGAGTAATAGTACTTCCTCCTTGAACGATTTTTCCGTGAATTATATTTTTATAAATTGCTCTTAATATACTCAAAAAATCTATTCCTTTATGTTTGTAAAAATCGGCATCTTCTGCAGCTATAAAAGCTTTGATTACATAAGGAGGAATTTTGTTTAAAGGTACAAAAATTCTTCTTTCTTCACCTATATATCCTACTAAATTACCTTTTATATCAAGAATTAAATTGGCTTCTTTAGGCCTATAATTTTTTAATTGAGAAATACTTGGAAGAGAAATCTTAAGATAAATAAAAAATATTAAAAACAAAATTCCTAAAAATAAAAAAGTAGTAATTGAAAGAAAAACAAATAATTTAAAAAGAGATTTCATATTGAACTATTAAAGATAACCAATTTGATGAATTTTGCAATAAAAAAATCCCCGGGCACCGACCTACTCTCCCAGGGAGGTAACTCCCTAGTACCATCGGCCCTGGAGGGCTTAACGACCGTGTTCGGAATGGGAACGGGTGTTTCCCCTCCGGTATAGGCACCCGAGGATATTAAATATTTTAAAAACAAGTGAATAGGGGTATTCTTTGGTATCTTTAAGCTGATTATTGCAGCCAAGCCGCACGGGTGATTAGTACCGGTCGGCTCCACCCATTGCTGGGCTTCCACCTCCGGCCTATCAACCGGATGTTCTCTCCGGACCCTTCAGGGGGTGAGTTGCCCCACCCTCGGGAGGCCTTATCTTGAGGAGGGCTTCCCGCTTAGATGCTTTCAGCGGTTATCCCTTCCGCACATGGCTACCCGGCTATGCTCCTGGTGGAACAACCGGGCCACCAGAGGTGCGTCCACCCCGGTCCTCTCGTACTAGGGGCAGCTCCTCTCAAGCCTCCTGCGCCTGCGGTGGATAGGGACCGAACTGTCTCACGACGTTCTGAACCCAGCTCACGTACCCCTTTAACGGGCGAACAGCCCGACCCTTGGGACCTTCTCCAGCCCCAGGATGGGGTGAGCCGACATCGAGGTGCCAAACCGCTCCGTCGATGTGAACTCTTGGGAGCGATCAGCCTGTTATCCCCGGGGTAACTTTTATCCGTTGATCGACGGCCCTTCCACTCAGGACCGCCGGGTCACTAGGCCCGGGTTTCCCCCCTGCTCGGCTTGTCAGCCTCGCAGTCAAGCCCCCTTATGCCCTTACACTCAACGGTGGATTTCCATACCACCTGAGGGGACCTTTGGGCGCCTCCGTTACTTTTTAGGAGGCGACCGCCCCAGTCAAACTGCCCGCCAGGCACTGTCCCTCGGAAGGCTAACTTCCGCAGGTTAGAACCCTGAAGTAGGAAGGGTGGTATCTCACCGGCGGCTCCACAGAAGCTGGCGCTCCTGCTTCTCAGCCTCCCACCTATCCTGCACATCCTACCCCAAGATTCAATGCCAAGCTGCAGTAAAGCTCCACGGGGTCTTTCCGTCCCACCGCAGGTACTCGGTATCTTCGCCGAGACTCCAGTTTCGCTGGGCCCCTGGCTGAGACAGCGCGGCAGTCGTTACGCCATTCATGCAGGTCGGAACTTACCCGACAAGGAATTTCGCTACCTTAGGACCGTTATAGTTACGGCCGCCGTTTACTGGGGCTTAAGGACGGAGCGTCGCAAGGAATATCCTCACTAACTCCGTCCTTTCACCTTCCAGCACTGGGCAGGCGTCGGGCCCTATACGTCCTCTTACGAGTTAGCAGAGCCCTGTGTTTTTGGTAAACAGTCGCCACCGCCGCTTCCCTGCAACCTGCCTCAGCTTCAGCCGCGAGGGCTTACACTTACACGCAGGCACCCCTTCTCCCGAAGTTACGGGGTTAATTTGCCGAGTTCCTTAGCCAGGGTTGCCCCACGCGCCTGAGCATGTTCTGCCCGCCTACCTGTGTCGGTTTGCGGTACGGTCACCAGAGCTTCAACAGCCACGAGGTTATTTCTTGGCAGTGTGGTCCGGGCTTCTTCCCGAAAGCATAAGCTTTCGGTTACTTACTCCCCCTCACCCTCCGGATGGGGATTTACCTCCATCCATCATCGGGCTAAAGGTTTGGAGGGCTAACCATACAGCCCCGAAGCCCTTCCCTCCTGCGTCACCCCTTGGCCTCCACTCTGGTGGCGGGGGAATATTAACCCCTCTTCCCATCCCCTACGCCTTTCGGCCTCAGGTTAGGGACCGGCTAACCCTGGGCGGACGACCCTTCCCCAGGAAACCTTAGGCTTACGGCGGGAGGGATTCTCACCCTCCTTATCGCTACTCGTGCCCGGATTCTCTCCTCCAGTACCTCCAGTAGCCCTTGTCAGGCTACCTTCATCAGCAACTGGAGTGCTCCCCTACCGCTGGTATCATGCGTTGATACCAGCCCGCAGCTTCGGTACCTGGCTTAAGCCCCGTGTAATTTTCGGCGCACCCCCGCTCGCCCAGTGAGCTATTACGCACTCTTTAAATGATGGCTGCTTCTAAGCCAACATCCTGGGTGTTTTAGCAGGGGCACCTCCTTTACCACTTAGCCAGGATTTAGGGACCTTAGCTGGCGGTCTGGGTTCTTGCCCTCTCGTCCTAGGACGTTATCGCCCTAAGACTCACTCCCAGGTTGCGCTTGCCGGTATTCGGAGTTTGCCTGGGTTTGGTAGGCTGTTAAGCCCCCTAGCCCAAACAGTGCTCTACCCCCGGCAGCGACCACCTGAGGCTGCACCTCAATGCATTTCGGGGAGAACCAGCTATCACGGGACTCGATTAGCTTTTCACTCCTACCCACAGCTCATCCGAGGAGTTTTCACCCTCCACCGGTTCGGGCCTCCAGTGAGGTTTAACCCACCTTCACCCTGGCCATGGGTAGATCGTCCCGCTTCGGGTCTGCCGCCAGCGACTAAACGCCCTTTTCGGACTCGCTTTCGCTACGGCTACGCCTAACCGGCTTAACCTTGCCACTGACGGCAACTCCCGGGCTCATTATGCAAAAGGCACGCCGTCAGGAAGGTAACCCTTCCCTCCGACTGCTTGTAGGCTGGTGGTTTCAGGTTCTATTTCACTCCCCTCCCGGGGTTCTTTTCACCTTTCCCTCACGGTACTAGTGCGCTATCGGTGTGCGGGTAGTATTTAGCCTTGGAGGGTGGTCCCCCCTGATTCACACGGGATTCCACGTGCCCCGTGCTACTCGGGATCTACACCCAGGGAGATCCTTTCCCTTTTGCCTACGGGGCTTTCACCCTCTATGGCAGGCCATTCCAGGCGCTTTCGGCTAGAGAAAGGATTTTGTAACTCCCCGAGAGGTCTGTGGCCCTCTCCGGTGTAGTCCCACTACCCCAGACAGGCAACGCCCACAGGCTTTTACACCTGCCTGGTTTAGGCTCCTCCCCTTTCGCTCGCCGCTACTCAGGGAATCTCGGTTGATTTCTTTTCCTCGGGGTACTGAGATGTTTCACTTCCCCCGGTATTGCCTTCACAGGCTTTTAACCTGTGAATGACTAGGTATTACCCTAGTCAGGTTTACCCATTCGGGCATCCCCGGATCAACGCCTGTTTGCGGCTCCCCGAGGCTTATCGCAGCTTACCACGCCCTTCATCGCCTCCCGCACCCTAGGCATCCACCACCAGCCCTTAGTAGCTTGGCTACAAAAACCAGCTTAAAAATACCAAAGATACCCTATTCACTTGTCAAAGATCTTAATTTATGTTCCACCACTTATCAAATAAGTGGTGGAGGTGAACGGATTCGAACCGTCGACCTCCGGCTTGCAAAGCCGGCGCTCTCCCAGCTGAGCTACACCCCCACAATTTATAAATGGGCCTAGGAGGATTCGAACCTCCGACCTCACGCTTATCAGGCGTGCGCTCTAACCTGAAGCTGAGCTATAGGCCCATAAATCCGTTCACCAATTTATATTTGAATAGCATCCGCTGGGCTCTATTTTTTCTCCTTAGAAAGGAGGTGATCCACCCCCACCTTCCGGTAGGGGTACCTTGTTACGACTTCACCCCAGTCACCAGCCCCACCGTAGGCACCCTCCTCCAAGGAAACCTTGGTTAGAGTAAGTGACTTCGGGTGGGACCGGCTTCCGTGGTGTGACGGGCGGTGTGTACAAGGCCCGGGAACGTATTCACGGCGGCATGCTGATCCGCCATTACTAGCGATTCCGGCTTCACGGGGTCGAGTTGCAGACCCCGATCCGAA
>Ga0105162_1000970_pt1 | contig 17255 bp, 12 predicted proteins | sample JNZ201metaG_FD_81532 | JGI IMG/M metagenome (GOLD analysis project Ga0105162, IMG submission 81532) | Hot spring microbial communities from Jinze hot spring, China to study Microbial Dark Matter (Phase II) - JNZ 20120812A | ecosystem: Environmental > Aquatic > Thermal springs > Hot (42-90C) >...
TCTCTCCATAGCCCAGAGGCGGGTCTAGCTACTGCGATAGCTATAGCAATACAGGACGTTCCCGAGGGTTTGATAGTTTCTCTATCGGTCGCTACCTCTTCAGGGAAAATCCTATCAGGCTTTCTAGCCGGAGTACTAAGTGCTGTGTCCGAACTGGTCTCGGCAATAGCCTCTCTAGTGGGACTTATCGATACTGCGATAACACTACCCGTGCTCCTAGCTCTCTCTGCTAGCGCTATGGTGTACGTAGTTGTACACGAGGTTGCCCCCGAGATCTTTGGTCACGAACACGATGAATACGCTACTCTGGGGTTTATTGCTGGGTTAATAATAGGTATGATACTATAGCTTGTAAAATCGACTAACACCTTGATCAAGCTGGTGTATTAAAGCGTCTAGAGGACTCTCGTCCATCATTCACTATCGTGGTGTATGCGAAATAGATATAACTTACCTGATAACACTTGTAGTGGGTTTAAACCTTGGTAGAGATCCGAAGGGTAGCCATCATTGGATTTGGTACTATGGGTTCTGGTATTGCTCAAGTTTTTGCGCAGGCAGGCTTTAAGGTTGTAGCAGTCGATGTTTCTGAGGATGCGCTAAAAAGAGGGTTAAGCCTAGTTTGGGAAGGACCGTATGGCCTAAAGAAGGCTGTCGAGAAGAGTAGGCTAACTGAGGAGCAGGCTCGCGAAGCCTTCTCCAGGATTAGTGTTACGACAAGCATTCAGGAAGCAGTGAGAGAGTCAGACTTAGTTATTGAAGCTGTTTTCGAAGACCTCGAGGTTAAGAGGAAAGTCTTTAGAGAAGTAGATGCTGCTGCCCCACCTAACGCGATTTTGGCTAGCAATACATCAACTCTCAGCATAACTGCCCTCGCCGCAGTAACTAAGAGACCGGACAAGGTAGTGGGCATGCACTTCTTTAACCCTCCACAGATTATGAAGCTAGTTGAGGTAGTGAAGGGATTTCTTACCTCTGACGAGACGGTTGAGGTAGTAAGGTCTCTAGCTGAGAGGCTAGGTAAGGTCCCTGTAGTCTGTAAAGACTCACCAGGCTTCATAGCGAATAGAATAGGTGTGTTACCAATTCTCGAAGCTATAAGGCTGTATGAGAGTGGTGTTGCTACTGCTAGCGATATCGATCAAGCTATGAAGTTAGGTTATAACTGGCCAATGGGACCACTAGAACTGGCAGACTTCATAGGACTCGACGTCCTCTTGGGGATAGCTGAGATACTGTATAGAGAGACCGGGAATCAGGCATACCACCCACCTCCTCTACTCAGAAGACTTGTCGCCGCCGGATATCTTGGGAGAAAATCTGGAAGGGGCTTCCATATCTATAGATAAGGGTGAGTAGCGTGGAACTGAAGTACGTAGCCTACGAGAAAAAGGACAGAGTAGCCGTCATAACCCTTAATAGACCCGAGAAGCTTAACGCACTGAACCGCGATGTCTTAACAGATTTACGGAAAGCTTTGGAAGAGGCAGAAAAGGATCCGGAAGTTAGAGTAGTAATTATAACGGGAACTGGTAAGAGCTTTTGTGCTGGTGCCGATATCACCGAGTTCACAAAAGGTGTAGCAGACGTTAGAGGGTTTATAGAGTTAGGTAGGGAGGTCTTCGAGTTCATCGAGAACATGTCTAAACCTGTTATAGCAGCTGTTAACGGCTATGCTTTAGGGGGCGGATTCGAGCTCGCTCTTTCCTGCGACTTCGTTATAGCAGCCTCGAGCGCCGCATTCGGATCTACTGAAATCAATCTCGGAATAGTTCCTGGGTGGGGTGCTACTCAAAAGCTAGTATTCATGGCTGGACTAGCCAAAGCGAGAGAGATAGTAATGTTAGGAGAGGTGTTTTCAGCAGAGGAGGCTTTGAAGCATGGAATAGTGCATAGAGTCGTTCAACCGGAAAAACTGATGGATGAAGCTATGGCTCTAGCGGTTAAGCTTTGCCAGAAGAGCCCAACTGCTCTCGCTATAGCTAAGGCGGTGCTCAGTAGGTCCGCTAGGTCCATACTAGCACCTGGCCTAGAGCTTGAGAGGTCTATGTTTTACGTTGCTGTATCTTCCGAGGAAGCTAAGGAAGGAATATCAGCTTTCCTAGAGAAGAGAAAACCTAAGTGGCAAAGCTAACCTTTTCAGCAGGCCCCATAGTTTTTCACTAACTTTTTTATTCAAGGTCGGGAAGTTAGCGTACTTGCTGAAACTTTAAAGTGGGGATAGTTGCGACTGTAAATCCACTAGCAAGAAGCCTGCGAGCACGCAGTAAGGTCGATAAGTAACACTCTAGCTTATATTGAGCTCTATAACTCTGTAATGGTGTAGTAGTTGCCGTTAGATTTCGAGTTTACTAAAGAGCAGGAAGACATCAGGTTGACAGTACGAGAGTTCGCTGAGAAGTACATTGCCCCAAAAGCTGTTGAGTTTGAGGAAAAGCAGGAAGTACCGAAAGAAATCACTAGAGAGATGGCAAGACTCGGTTTGTTTGGAATTCTCTTTCCAGAAAAGTACGACGGACTCGGGCTAGACCCGATTACAGCAGGTATAGTTTTAGAGGAGATAGTTAGAGCTGACATAACGTTCTCGCTAGCTGTGGCTTACTTAGTTCACACGTCTTGGGGTTATGTCGCATATAAGTATGGTAGTGATGAGTTTAGAGAGGACATCATAAGAAAGGCGGCTAAAGGCGATATATGGGTCGGTATAGCCACTACGGAACCTGGAGCAGGATCCGACCTAGTGGGAATAACTACTACAGCGAAAAAAGATGTAGACGGGTATCTGATCTTCGGTGAGAAGGCTTACATTTCTGGAGTTAGAGAAGCTAGGGAAAAGGGAGCTTGGTTCGAGCTGGGTGGTGGACATGTTACACTAGCATATACGGATAAGACTAAGCAGCACAAAGGTATGAGCTTGTTTTTCGTACCACTAACTGACCCCAACATAACGATTAGGTTAGAGAAAGAGTTCGGGAGAAAGGGTTGGTCGTTCGGTAGCTTCGTACTTAACAACGTTAAGGTACCTGAAACCTATAGAATAGGTGAGGAAGGTAGGGGCTTCTACATAGCTATGGAAGGATTCGACCACGCTAGAGCCTATATTGCGCTAGCGTGCGCTGTAGGAGGTAAGAGAGCTATAGAGCTAGCAGCTGAATACACTAAACAGAGAAGAGCTTTCGGAGAGCCTGTGGCCACATTCCAAGGCGTGCAGTTCCAGCTAGCCGACAACTGGGCTAGACTAGAAGCAGCTCACGCTCTAGCGTATAAAGCTCTATGGGCTCTAAAAATGGAGCAAGAGGGTAAAATAGGTAGGTTCGAGGTCACAAAGATAGCTGCTTCAGCGAAACTCTTCGCCGTACAGGCAGCTAAAGCAGCTATAGACGACGCTCTCAGATGGTTTGGTGCTTACGGCTACACCGAGGAGAACCTCGTGGCACTAGCTCTTAAAGCCGTTAAGAGCTACGACTGGGCTGAAGGCTCTCTCGACATTATGAGATTGATAGTAGCTCGCGAGGTACTAGGAAAAGAGTACATAGCTAGGAGAAGGTAGTACATCTTAAAGCCATCAGTACTTCGGGTGGTACTATACTGCTGAACTTAGTTGTCCTGGTTAAGCCAGTAGTAGACCCGAAAGCAGTAGTAAGGTTCAGACCAGATGGAACGATAGATAGATCTGCAGCAAAGCTAGTGGTTAACCCATACGATAAGTACGCAATTGAGGCATCAGTCCAGCTTAAAGAAAAGTTTGGTGGGAAAGCTGTAGGCATAGCCATGGCACCCCCGCATGCAGCTGACGCTCTAAGAGAGGTGCTAGCTATGGGTGTTGATGAAATGGTTCTTCTTAGCGACCCCAAGTTAGCGGGATCCGATACTCTAGCTACTTCGTATGCTCTCTCAGTAGCTATCAAGAAAGTTGAGCAGAGGCTAGGGTCGGTAGACCTTGTTCTCTGCGGTATAGAGTCCTCAGATAGCAATACAGGGCACATAGGACCTGAAGTAGGTGAGTGGCTCGGAGTACCTAGTGTATCGTATGTCGACAGAATCTTGGAGATCAAAGATGGTTACGCTGTAGTCAAGAGACTGATCGAGGGAGGGTATGCCGTCATGAAGGTGAAGCTCCCTGCGGTCTTTAGTATCGCTGGTACTAGCTACCAGCCCAGAATTCCATCACTAAGAGATGTGCTAGCCGCTAGGAGAAAGCAGATAGATGTGTGGAACGCAGATGGAGTAGGTCTAGACCCGTCTCTAGTGGGTTTAGTGGGGTCGCCAACAAGAGTTGTGAAGATGTGGCGGATAGAGATCAGGAGGAAAGGTAAAATATTTACTGACTCGGACGTTGACGTAGCTATTGAGAAGCTCCTTAACGAGTTAAAGAAAGACGGAGTTCCGCTAGGGGTGTAGTAAAATGTCGAATAAGATACTTGTCTACATAGAGACCTTAGAGGGGCTACCTGCGGAACACTCCCTAGAACTTCTAGGCAAGGCTGGAGATCTCGCCAAAAAAGCTGGACTTGATGTTGGTGCGATACTGGTAGGGTACGAGGTTAAGAGCATCGCTCAGGAGTTGATCTACCGAGGTGCTAGTGAAGTACACGTAGTTGACGACCCGAGACTAGGCTCTTACAATCTGTTACCGTATACTAGTGCCGTAGTAGATGTGATCAAGAAGACAGAGCCCGAAATCGTGTTGTTCTCAGCTACCGTGATTGGGCGCGAGCTAGCTCCCAGGGTTGCCGCAAGACTTAAAACTGGGATTACTGCTGACTGTACTGACGTAGATATAGGTGACTGGGTAGACCCTGGAACAGGTAGAAAGTACGAGAAAATACTGTATCAAATAAGACCTACGTTCGGTGGTGAAATTATGGCAGCTATAGTTACGCCTCAACGTAGACCTCAAATGGCAACTGTCCGCCCAGGCTTATTCCCGATCCCCCCAAGGGACGAATCAAGAACTGGAAAAGTCGTTGAGTGGAGCGTGAATATACCGGAAAGTGAGCAAAGTTTAGTTGAAGTAATCGAAATTAAGAGAGAAAAGAGAAAAGTGGATCTCAAGTCCGCTAGAGTAATAGTATCCGGAGGTAGAGGTTGTGGTGCTAAAGGCTTCGAGCTCTTAAGAGAGCTGGCTAGCGTTCTAAACGGAGAAATTGGAGCATCTAGAGCGGCAGTAGACGCTGGCTGGATACCGTATGACCACCAGATCGGCTTAACGGGTCAGACAGTTAAACCAGACGTTTATATAGCTGTCGGGATCTCTGGTGCCGTACAACACGTTGTCGGAATGAAGGACTCGAAGATAGTGATAGCCATTAATAAGGACCCAGAAGCACCGATATTTAGAATAGCTGACTACGGGATAGTGGGAGACCTCTTCGTAGTCGTATCTAAGCTAACCGAGAGACTGAAGAAGAAGTCCTGACAGTATTCGAGTAAAGCAAGTAAATCGCCGCTATTTAAATCACTCTAGCCTATTTTGATATTACTATATAAAGCTAGCCGTAGTAACTGCTACCCGTAGGTAGTTAGTGAAGAAATAATATTTAATCTAATGGAATTAACCCTAATGTTTTATGCGACATTCACAACTGATAGCAGTGGTTGCCCGTGCCCAAGAAAACTAAAACAACCTACGAACAGTCTACGAAGCGTCGAACTATTATTTTGGTTTTCGGATATTCTTAGGAGTGATAAGTATGGGCGGCTTTATCGGCAGGATCTTAGATATAGACTTGACTAGTAGGACCTACAAAATACATTCAACTAAAGAAGAGTGGGTCAAGCTGTACTCGATGATGGGTTATGCTATCCGACTTCTCTACGAAGAGGTTAGACGTAAGGGTATGATAGATCCACTAGGAAGTGAAAACACCCTAATCATAGTTGCTGGTCCACTAGTTGGAACTTACTTATCTGGCTCTAAGACGGCTTTCGTAAGCATCTCCCCTCTCACGGGTTACTTAGGGAAGAGCATGATGGCGGGCTCATTCGGCACAATGATCAAGAGGTCCGGCTTTGACGGTATAGTGCTACGTGGGGTTTCTACGACACCAGTGTATATCTCGATAGTAAATGGAGCAGTCGAGATTAGGTCTGCTGACCACCTTTGGGGAAAGAAGACGTCGGAAACCTTTAAGGTTATTGAAGAAGAAATTGGAGTTAAAAACCTGAAGATAGCGGCTATCGGCCCAGCTGGTGAGAAGCTTTGTCGGTTTGCTTGTATCGTCTCTAACGAGTATAGAGTGGCCGGGCGGACCGGTATTGGGGCCGTCATGGGCTCTAAGAAAGTGAAGGCTATAGCGGTCTACGGTGAGTCTACTATCGAAGTCGCTGACAAAAGGTCTCTATCCGATCTCGTTAGGAAACACGGAGAGGCCTGCCTCAAGTCCCCGAGAGCTAATGCCCTTAAGTCTTATGGTACTGCTGGAGGTTTAGTTACCTACGTTTTAGACGGCAATGTCCCTATAAAGAATTGGTCTAAGGGGGTCTTCGAGGACCAGGACCCTGCTAAAATTAAAATTACTGGTCAAGTCATGCAACAGATCTATAAGTCTAGAGGAAAGTCTTGCGGTACAGAAGTTCCCTGCGTTATCCAGTGCCACAAAGAGGTTTACGTAGATGGCACCTGGGTTAAGCACCCTGAGTTCGAGACTCTAGCGCTAATGGGAACCAACCTATTGATCAACGACCCCGGCGCTCTCATAACCATTAATAGAGCTTGTGATGAACTAGGTCTAGATACTATATCTACGGGTGCTGTAATAGGTTGGGCTATGGAGTGCTACGAAAGGGGGTACATAAGTAAAAACGATGTGGGTTTCGAGCTAAAGTGGGGCGATGTAGATGCTGTACTAAATCTGATCAACATGATCGCCTACAGAGAGGGTATAGGTAGCATTCTAGCCGAAGGTGTAGCTAGAGCCTGTAAGAATATACACCCGAATACGTGCGACTTCGCACCACATGTTAAAGGTCTTGAAGTGCCGGCTCATCACCCAAGGAGGTACTACACCATAGGGCTAGTATACGCAACTTCTAATATTGGGGCAAGCCACCTGCAGGGTATGACGTTTCTTTTAGAGAGAGGTGTTGCACTATTGCCCGAGTATGGGGTAGAGGAACCCCCGAAGAGCCTTGAAGATAAGGTTAGGTCGGTGGTAATCACTCAGAACCTCTGCAACTTCCTAGACTCCGTGGGTATGTGTAAGTTTCCAGTGTTTGGTGTCATAGACTTCGATCACGTAGCTAAGGTCTACTCCGCCGTAACGGGGTACGCAGTCGACAAGGATGAAGTAATGAAAATAGGGGAGAGAGTATGGTACTTAGAGAGATTACTAAATCTAAACCTAGGGCTTAAGGTAGTTGAGGACAGGCTACCGAGCAGATTCTCAGAAGAACCACTTAATGAGGGACCAGTTAGGGGGTCAGTATGCCCCATAGGTGACATGCTCAAGCTCTTCTATGAGTACAGAAAACTAGATAAGAAAAGCGGATATCCAGAGCCCGCTAAGCTTAAGGAACTAGAGTTAGATACGGGATTGTAATGACTGAAAGACATGAAAGATGCGAAATTGAAGTTGTTATATATCCCGAAAATAAGCCACTAAAGGTAGATATAGACTGCCCATCAATCAGTGTTCGCGAACTCCTTAAGGTTTTAGAGGAGACTGGGATCCCTAGAGATTACTACGCGATAGCGACAGAGGGCAGGATCCTCTCCCAAGAGGAAAACGTTCAAGCTGGAGCACGCGTCTTGCTACTACCTCTCGTTATGGGCGGCTAAAACACGTCTACTTCCTCAATGAAGATAAGATAGTATTTCGAAGCCCGATAGGTTTTTCATTGAATAACTCCTTGCTCATTTCCCTCAAGTTCTTGCTGATCTTGGGCTTAAACTCCATTTTAGAGAGTATGTGCTTATCTATGTCTACCCCTGGTGCTACTTCAACGAGTTCTAGACCGCCCTCAGTAAGCCTGAAGACAGCCCTCTCGGTTATAAATAGCACGTTCTGCCCTCTAGATACTCCATGAGGACCGCTGTAAACTACTTTGTAAACTTTCCCAACAAACTTGATTACGTCACCATCTTTAATTATCTCGAGACCATTACTTGAGGCTCTCACTTGTCTGTTACCCGCAGTAAATTCTCCAGCGAACAGTAAGTTAGGTGCTCCAAAGGCTATTACAGGAAATCCTCCGGCTCCGGGCATCCTACCTGGAAGAAAAGCTGGGTTTACGTTCCCTTGAGGGTCCACCTGTAGAAACCCTAGAGATGCTGCGTCGATTATTCCACCCTCATAAAGAGAGAACATATCAGCCATAGGTATTAGAGCGAAGAACCCTCTTGAAGCTCCAAAGTCCGGACCGGTTAGGGCTATGCCACCAAATGGTCCCGACTCGACAGTTGTATAGACGAAGTCCTCGACTTCTTCCTCAGCGAGCACCGAAGCTACTTCGGCAGGAACTCCTATCCCTAAGTTTACGAGAATGGGTCTACCCATGTCCGCTACGAGCCTTACTAGTTCGATTGCGACTCTTCTGGCGATAATCTTTCTAGTACCCATCGGGAGGACGGATGTTCGTGATACTTCCGCCGGAGGTGTAAGCTCTCCGGAGAGCGTGGGGTCGTATAGAACCGAGAACGTCTGCCCATGGTACTCCGGGAGCTCTGGAGATACGACTACGTAATTGACTAGAGGTCCGGGAACATGAACTTCTCTAGGCTTTATAGACCTAAACTTAGTAACCCTCTTTACTTGAGCAACGACGATCCCTCTCTCCGGTGAGGACCTTGCGGCTTGAGCTATGCTTAAAACGTTAAGAACAGCGCTCTCATGTTCCATCGATAAATTTCCCTCTTCATCAGCTGTTGTTGCACGAATTAAAGCTACGGTTGGCTTTGGACACGAGTATAGCAACATTTCTTCGCCGGCTATCGCGACTACTTCGACTTTACATGTACGCCTCCTGGCTGCGAGATCGTTGAGAAACCCTCCTTCAAGCCTCGGATCAAACATCGTGTTAAGGCCTACCTTTGTAATCAAGCCGGGTCTCCCGGCTGCTACTTCCCTGAACCAGTGAGAAACCACACCAATAGGCCAATTATATCCCTCTATTAAGTTTTCCTCAACTAGCTTCGAGATATTTGGCACCCATCCATAATACGGAATTAAAACCCCACGCAGAAATCCGTAGTCCATATTTTCAATCATCTTTCTTCCTATAGCATCGAGCCCCCTACCCGGAGTGCCAGGACAGGTTTCAGCTATGATGAAGAGATCCCTTGGGTGTCCGGTCTGCTCGTATAACTCGTATAGCTTAAGCAGTAAGTAAGCTGGAGTAGCGATCATGTTGAACCCTGAAACCGCAACAACAGATCCGTCCCTTATGGCGCTCAGAGCTTCATGCGGATCAACTATCTTACGTAACTCCATCACGGCAACTCCCACTATCGATAGCTATCAGGGAAAAGAAATACCGTTATAATTAAATAGTCTTACGTTCAGTCTTTCTAAGGTAACTTATAGAAGACTGTCTGTAGGGTGGTTAGTTTTTGGTTTTCTGGTTATCTGGGGTTATTTCCATGGGTTCGACGTAAAGGTATATAAACATCATATAAACATCCACATGTTTTAGTGGCTAGGAGCCTGTGAGCTGGTAAGCCGTTGGCGGGAGGACGGAGCTCTGTGAACCACTCTTCACCTATGGCCCTGGGGAGTGTAGCGACCCCCTGGAGCCGTAGGTGGGGAGAAAGGGGATAACCAGGTGGGATGAACCCGTGTCTGGAAAAACCAAAACAGCTAAAACAACCAAAAACCCTAGCTAACGGACACGGGCAACCACTGTTACGATTGAGTAAGACTAGCTTATTCTGTCTTGCGCTGTCGCTAAATATAACGTGGACCACTGATTTAGCTAATTTAATTTCTTTACCTTACTTTTAATCTTTCTGTAAGGAGTATTGTTTCGGGCATAGAGTTGTTGCCACACGAGCTAGTTAGTGAACTAGTTGTTCCAGTGTTTAGAGGGGTTTTGGCTCATAAGCTTAGTGAGAGAGGTATGAGCCAAGTAAGGATTTCCAGGTTGTTAGGTATTTCGCAGCCTATGGTTAGTAGGTATTTAAGCGTCCCCCTATCTGAGCTAATTGAGGAACTACGTGGGCTGGGCTTGGATGTGGACGATGTCGCCAGGATCACCGATACCTTAGTAGAGAGATTGGCTAACAGCAACTACCTCGAGTATCTAAAGCTATTAGGTAGCTACATTAATTCGGTCTTAAAGAAAGGTCTTCTCTGTCGTCTCCACAGAAAGACAGCTACAGCTATTCCTTTAGATTGCGATGTATGCTCCACTCTCTTTGGTGAAATAGCAGACCCCTACGTCGAGGAAGTTAAAACTGCTTACGAGATCTTAAGTCTTCATCCAAGAGGCCACGAACTTGTCCCAGAGGTAGGAATGAACATAGCCTCGGCTCCACCAGAAGCAGTCGATTTTAGAGATGTTGTTGGATTTTCGGGTAGGATAGTTAGAGTATACAACAAGGTTGTTGCCGCAGGTGAACCAACTAGAGGAGGTAGTAGGCATACAGCTAGTGTGTTACTTAACGTAATGAAGAAGTTTTCAAGCATCAAGTCTGTCATAGTGATAAAGCATAGCAATGAGTGTATTCAAAAAATGATTGAGGAAGGATATAACGTAGTTAGGGTCGGTCCTCACACCTCCGAGCGAGAGCTTTTTACTGAACTCGAAAAAACTGTGAAGACCTTGGATAGGGCTCCTGACGCCATAGTTGATGTAGGTGGTATGGGGATCGAGCCGGTAATATACGTCTTCGCCTCTAGCGCAATTAAGGCCGTGAAAAAGGCATTGATATGCGTCGAGAATTAGTCGACAGCTTCGCACTACTGAACTTAGTCTCACTTAGTGCGATGGTTCGACACGGTAAATAGTTTCATTCTATAGATCGACTCACACTAGTAATAAGTTACATACTTAACACACTCATGAGTGTGTTGAGTAGGTATGGTTAAAGAGCCTGTTTTAGTGCCCCTATTAGGTTTCCTACTATAAACTAAGTGATGCCGTATGGTAATAGAAGTAAGAGGCTCGCATCTCTACATTGGGGGTTTGAAAGCTACTGAACTAGCTGAAAGATTTGGAACCCCGCTTTATGCGTACGACAAGGGAGTGGTTATAGATAACTATGGTAAGATCTCTAGGAGCTTTACCTACAGAAACGTTGAAGTACTTTACTCGTGTAAAGCAAACAGTAATCCCGGAATACTAGCTACCCTCAGAGACCTTGGGGCAGGACTGGATTCTTCTTCACCATGGGAGGTAGTGCTAGGCCTTATGCTTGGCTTCAAGAGAGAGAAGATCATGTTTACAGGAAGTGGTGTCACCGACGAGGAAATGAGGTACGTTCGAGGAGAACTAGGTGTTCTAGTTAACGTAGATTCTATACACCAATTGAGAAGATACGGCAGGTTATTCCCGGAGACGGACGTATCGATAAGGATAAACCCAGGCTTCGGATATGGCTACCACGAGTTCACTACCGCGGGGGGTCTCACTAAGTTCGGCATAAGCATAGACTTACTGAGTAAGGCTTTAGAGATAGCTAAAGAGTACAAACTCAAGATTGTAGGTCTCCACTCACACATAGGGTCGGGAGTCTTCGCAGTAGAGCCGTACGTTAAGGTAACAAAACTGCTTTTAGACATTGCTGTAGGCCTCCACGATCTTGAGTTTATTGATATAGGTGGTGGAATGGGGGTACCGTACAGGCCTGAGGAAGCTGAGTTCGACCATATCGCTTTCGGGCGAGCAGTCTCGGAGCTATTGGAGAATTACTCCAAGAGCATCGGTGAAATCAAGTTAAGAATTGAACCCGGTAGGTTTATCGTAGGTAACGCAGGTGTTTTATTAACTAGGGTAGTGGAGGTCAAAGTCGTAGAGTTTGGTGGGTCAAGGAAGGTGTTCGCAATTGTGGACACCAGCATTAACCACATCGTTAGGTCAGTTATGATGGGGACTTACTACGAGGTAGTCGCAGCATCTAAAGCAGATGCTCGACATAGAGTCGAAGTTGATGTAGTCGGTAACCTCTGTATGGCCGGAGACGTGATAGCCAGAGCAAGAGAATTACCACCACTAGAGGAAGGAGACGTGCTAGCGTTCCTGAATACTGGAGCTTACACATACAGCATGAGTATGAACTACAATATGAGGCCTAGACCAGCTGAAGTACTAGTACACGATGGTGAGGTAAGACTTACACGTAGGAGAGAAAGCTTTGCGGACCTAATATCAACCCTCGTGATCTAAAACGAGAATATAACTTAACGCTCATATTGATGCGTTTGCTGTGTTCTTGATGTCTAAACTTCAGTTAAGCTTTTGCCTCTAGTAGGTAAAAGCTTCCTGCTGTGTCTCGAGCTTTGGAGGGTCGCGATTTTTAGCTGTGACCGCGCTGAGGCTTTCCCCGAGACACTCAAGATGTGGGGTGCCAGAGGTAGCCCCGAACACCCCTAAGGGTTACGCTTCTTCTTAAGTCTCGATGAGCGCTGAAAGTAGTGTCTTGAATAGCGTGAGCAACTACTTTGAGTGAATGTGTAGAGTAAGGACTTATGCGAGAGCATCATAAGAGCCTTCTAGGTTCGGAGGAATAGTTGTTTACGCACAGGTTTAGTTTTTTATTTACTGGAATGTCTTTATGGAAGTCTAGAAGGTCGTGCCTGAAGAACTAGAAGCTATAGTTAGATAGCGGTAATTTATACCGTGGTGTTTAAACTCCTTAATCAAGGTTGTGTCAGATAACATTATTCGGAGAGTAAATAGAGAAGATTTTTAAAATCTTAAAACATAAAGTATACGATGATACTTTATATACCTCTCGATTATGCTAACTTTTGGGTATGTGTTTGAATAATTACACTTTTGGTATTGACGGTCTTGATGCTCTTTTAAGAGGTGCTCTAAGCGCCGGAACTCTGGTTGTAGTTGCCGGACACCCCGGTTCTGGTAAGACCACACTGGCGTCTACTATTTGTTACCATAACGCATTAAAAGGGCATAAGTGCCTGTATGCGTCTGTCCAGGAGGATAAAGAGAAACTCTTTAAGAATATGAAGAACTTGGGGCTTGACTTAGATAGTGTTGAGAAAAACGGGTACCTAAAGTTTTTGCATCTTCCTCTCACAGCTTCTGAAGATACTGTGACCAACGTCATCATTGATGTACTAAATGAGAGAATAGAGGAGTTCGGCCCTAACGTAGTGATCGTGGACTCAGTAACCCCTATCCTAAAGTCTCTGGGCTCTGAAATCAAAGCTAGAGCAATTCTTCAGAACTATTTTGCGGGGTTATCTAAGGTAATCGGTGGAATAGTTATTCTCGTAGCAGAGATCCCACTATCAGAAGAGAGAATCGAGCTAGGAAATATAGAGTTTGTTTCGGACGTGATCATAGTCCTTCGACACTCCGTAGTGAGACGACTACTACTTCGAGAACTTGAGGTCCGAAAGGCGAGAGGGGCTCCCGTTTCTATAGCTAAGGTAGTATTCACTATTACCGAGGGTCTCGGGTTTAAAGTATTTACTCCACCTGCTTTAAGTGAAATACCCGCACCAGCTCTAGAGAGGCCTCTCGAGACTATGGGCTGTAGAACTATAGACAGAAGAATAGGTCCCGTATACAGGGGAGAGCTTATTTACGTTAAGAGCCCGGGACTTCACTACCACTACTACATCCTAGCGTACGCACTACTTAGTGCTCTCCACAATAAGGGGAAGCTCTTAATCATAAGCTACGAGAGCTCGCCAGCATACATCTGGTACCAGCTTTCAGAAATGATAAAGGATATATTTAGAGTAGAGATTAGTGCTTCAAAGCTTGAGAGCTTACTTAGCGAGTTTGTTAAAATAGAGGCCTACAACCCAGCAGCATACCTTCCTGAAGACCTCTATCAAAAAGCTATCGTACTAGCTGATCATTATAAACCGATGCTCATGCTGTTTTTAGGAAGCCCTATAGGCGATGTCACCTCCGAAGAGCCGCGGTTGAGGGAGTATAAAGACATACTGATCAACTTACTGCTTCATCTAAAGAGCCGTAAGCTTATTGGGATAGTTATTGAGACAGGCTCGAGCGAGTTCTCGAGCGTTCTGAGCTCTATAGCTGACATAATAGTAACCATCAACCCAAGAGAGGCCGCTGGACCGCTCTCAGTGGAGTTCACCGTATCTAGGAGAATAAGGTCTCCGTACACGATAAGTGAAAAAGAGCTGAGATCATGTTTTGACGAGATATCGGACTTTCTACTAAAGCTACCCCTAATGGAGACTCGGTAAAACACTATTAGCCCGAGCGTCGATTGATACTGAGAGTTAACTACTGAATACTGATACTTTCCTCTATCTGGGACTTATACATGTCGTAGAACATCCCCTGCTTCTCCATGAGTTCTTCAAACGTACCGTACTCGACTACCCGACCATCGGATAAAACTAGTATTCTATCGCAGTCTCTAGCTATCGACAGCCTATGGGCTATCACGATTCCAGTCCTACCTTTGAGTAGCTCACGAAGCGCGCTCTTGATCATGTTTTCAGTTTCAGCATCAACACTTGAGAGAGCCTCGTCAAATATTACGATCCTAGAGTCTTTTAACATAGCTCTCGCTATAGCTATTAGCTGTTTTTCCCCTAAGGACAGCCTCTTACCGATTTCACCAACGTCAGTATAGTACCCGTTGGGGAGTTTCTCGATGAACTTATGTATGCCCAGCTTCCTACAGACTTCCATGACCTCTTCGTCTGTTGCGTCTGGCTTTACGACCTTGATGTTCGCTACGATTGTGCCCGGGAATAGGTAAGTCTCTTGGGGTATGTAGCTAACAAACCTCCTGAGGCTACTTCGCTTAACGCTCTTTATGTCTACTCCATCGATAGTTATCTTACCCTTAGTTGGTTCATAGAACTTCATTAAGAGGTTGGCCATAGTAGTCTTACCAGCACCGGTGTGCCCTACTACAGCAACGATCTCTCCAGACTTGATGCTGAAAGTCACATCCTTTAGTACGGGGGTTCCAGGCTCGTACTCAAACCATACGTGGTCAAACACTATATCACCTCTCACATTCACGAGCTCTAACCCTTCATCAGCTTCCACTTTCTCACTTCGAAGGATCTCAAATATTCTGTCTAGAGAAGCAAGAGCCGACTGAAGGGCGTCGTATACGAACACGAGCTCGTTAATTGGTGCCATGAGTCTACTCACGTATTGCGTAAAAGCCACTAACAGACCAACACTGAGCATACCCGTCAAGCACAGATAGCCTCCGTAAGCGATGACTACAGCCAGAGACAAAGAAGATGCGACGTTCATGAGTGGGAAAAACAGTCCTGCTAATACTGAAGCTCTAATCGAGAACCTGTATACCTCGCGAGAGACTCTATCAAACCTAGCGAGAGCGTTTTCCTCCAATCCGAACGACTTTACTACCTCAATACCGGAGATGTTTTCCTCCACTACTGTGGTCATTCTAGATACTCTTTCTCTTACTTCTCTCCAGGTCCTCCTCAATCTAACTCCTAGCTTCTTAGCTATGAAAACCATCAAGGGGACTGTCACTAAAGACACGAGAGTCAGCTGAGGACTTAGATAAACCATCACAGCTAAAGACCCCGTCATCGAGACTATGTCTCCCAAGACATTCAGTAGCCCGGTTACTATTGCTTCGTTAACTACTGACGTATCGTTAACTACTCTAGATACTAAGTCCCCAAGCTGGTTTTCTTTATGGAAGTCTAGTGTTGCCTTAACATATTTTTCAAATAGAGAATGGCGGAGGTCCCTAAGAACTCTCTGACCTATAGCCTCGATTTTAATTGTTCTAATTAACATAGCGGCCCACTGCGCAAGCACTGTAACAACGAGGAGGGACACTAGCTGCGGAAGTAAGTCTAGCCTTCCCTTAGCTATACTCTCATCGATTATAAGACCCAGTAGGTAGGGAGAAACGAGTAAAGCTATACTGTTTGCTACTATCGCTATAGCGACAACTACTACATCTCTCTTGCTTGCTAGAATCAGCTCGACTATTTCACGTATTGACACAGCTCTTGACTTAAGCTCACGAGTTTGCTGGCTCAACGCTCTCACCCATCATGGATGTGTACATCCTGTAGTACATCCCTCTTTTCCTCATAAGCTCTTCATGCGTTCCCTCTTCCACTATCTCTCCGTCATTCATAACTACGATCCTGTCTGCGAGAGGTACTAGAGAGAGCCTTTGAGTAACTACTATAGCCGTCCTATTCTTTAGGATCTCCTTGAGGTCCTCTACAAGAGCTTTCTCCGTTTCCGCATCGAGGTTAGCGACCGGGTCGTCTAGTAAGAGAATCTTTGGGTTTCTCACTAGAGCTCTCGCTATAGCTATTCTCTGCCTCTGACCACCGGATAGGTCTATACCTCTCTCACCAACGATCGTGTTAAACCCTCTAGGGAGACTCTCTATGAATTTACGTATTTTGGCTACTTCTGTCGCTCTAACCACATCTTCAAATGACGCATTAGGGTTCCCTAGTACGACGTTATCATATATTGTGCCGTTAAATATGAATGGCTCCTGTGGAACGTATCCGACGTTATTCCTTATTGTAGAGAGCCTTAGGTTCCTTACGTCAACGCCGTCTAGTAGTATAGCACCTTCATCTGGGTCGTAGAACCTCATAATCAGCTTCATTAAGGTTGACTTCCCGGAGCCCGGAGGTCCTACTACGAGAAGAACTTCTCCAGGTCTAACTTTCAGGTTGACGTTCTTGAGGGCTTTTTTACCTGAGGGGTACGTAAACGATACGTTAACGAACTCTAGAGAGCCCTCTACCTTGCTTAGAGTCAGCGCGTCAGGTTTCTCTTGGACCACGTCTTCAGACTCTATGAGCTCGAAAAGCCTTCTAGCAGATGCGAAAGCTCTCTGGATATCAGTAATCGAGAAGCCCAACATATTTAGTGGTCTTGATAGTGTAGTTATGTAGGTCAAAAACATGGCGAGCCCTCCTACCGTGAGCACTCCTCCCTCAATAGCATACGCACCGTAGAGTATCACTAGGGCAGTAGCGATACCGAATATGAGGATAGTTGAGTTACCGTATATCGCTCTAACTTTTGCGGCCTTTATGTTGAGTTCGGCAAACTTGATATTCTCTTCATCAAATCTTTCCAGCTCGCTATCAACTATGTTAAGCCCTTTTACA
>Ga0105162_1000973_pt1 | contig 17217 bp, 10 predicted proteins | sample JNZ201metaG_FD_81532 | JGI IMG/M metagenome (GOLD analysis project Ga0105162, IMG submission 81532) | Hot spring microbial communities from Jinze hot spring, China to study Microbial Dark Matter (Phase II) - JNZ 20120812A | ecosystem: Environmental > Aquatic > Thermal springs > Hot (42-90C) >...
GAAGATAAAATTATTTTTGGTGACAGCTCAGGAAATCTTGTGATTTTAAACAACGATGGAACACTTTCTGAAAAAATTAAAATTGACGATAAACCGCTTGTTTCTTTGATTGCTGGGAATTTAAATTGGGTTGCTGTTTCAAGAAATGTCATAAAGACAGCAGAGGGCGAGTGGAGGTTTAATGTTAATTTCGTTTCATCTGCTGGAATTGACATAGATGATGATGGAAAAGTTGAAATTGTTGCTGGAGTTGGTGAAAATGGGGAAATCGTGATACTTGATACAAGAACAGGAGCGTCAAAACAAATTCAAATCCCCGGGATAAAAAGTAAAATTAAAACGACGCCAGCGATCGCAGATTTAAATTCGGACGGATTTCCGGATATAATCATCTCCGCTGAAAATAAAATCTGGGCTTTCAATTATCTTGGCGCAACTCTTCTGAATTTTCCGGTTGAAGTTAAAAATGCAAATTTCATCTCATCGCCGGTCGTTGTTAATTTTTATGCCGATACATTGCCCGAGATAATTGTCGGGACAGATAATTATCAGGTTTACGCTTTTGATGTTTACGGGAAAATTATCCCTGGTTTCCCTCTTTCAATAAGTGGAGAATGTTTAACTTCGCCAGCGGTTTATTACGAAAGCAATCTTGTTTATCTTTTTGTCCCGAGCATTGATGGTTATCTTTATGCATGGACGATTAAGCCCAGTTCAATCCCGGCAAATGTTTTATGGTCAGGTTATCTTCGCGATGAGAGACACTCAAATTATTCTGTGAGGTCATCTCAAGTTGTTTCAACTCCATCGGCGGACATACTTGACAAAAACGAAGTTTATAATTGGCCAAATCCTGTTTACGATGATTTCACATTTATTCGCATAAAAACTTTTTACGATGCGAAAGTTAATGTGAAAATTTTTGATGTCTCAGGTCTTAAAGTTGATGAACTGAATGTTTCAACATCTGCAAATTTTGAGGTTGATTTAAAATGGGATGTGAGAAATGTTCAAAGTGGGATTTATTACGCAAGGGTTGAGGCAAATTCACAGGGAAGAAGCGATGTTAAGATAATAAAAATTGCGGTCGTGAGATGAAGATTTTTTTGAAAATATATCTTTTCATGTTTTTGTTTTCTTTTTTTTCATTTGCTCAATTTGATGATGAATTCATTCATCCTGAAATTGACTGGTTCACAATTGAGACGGAGCATTTTTTGATACATTATCATAGTGGTGCTGAAAGAACTGCTAAAGTCGTCGCTAAAATCGCAGAGGAAATTTACGAGCCGATAACTTCGCTCTACAATCACAAGCCAGATCAAAAAGTTAACTTCATCATAAAAGATTACGACGATTATTCAAACGGGATTACATATTTTTACGACAACAGGATAGAGATTTGGGCAAGTGCGCTTGATTTTGAACTTCGCGGGATGCATAACTGGTTGCGCGATGTTGTAACGCACGAGTTTACTCACAACATTCAAATGCAGGTTGCTATGAAATTTGGTCGCAGAGTTCCTGCGATTTATTTTCAATGGCTTGGTTATGAAAAAGAAAACAGACCGGATGTTCTTTATGGATTTCCAAATGTGATAGTTTCGTATCCTTTTGCCGGTATAAATGTTCCTGCTTGGTTTGCTGAGGGGACAGCACAATTTAATCATCCTGATTTAAATTATGATTACTGGGATACACACCGAGATATGATTTTGAGAATGCAGGTTCTTGATGATAAACTTTTATCCTGGGAAGAACTAAATTCGTTTGGGAAAACGAGCTTGGGGAATGAGTCGGTTTATAATTCAGGTTTTTCTCTTGTTGAATTTATAGCAAAAAATTACGGCGTCAATAAACTTGAAGAGATTTCAAGATATTTAAGATCGCCATTTCGCCTTTCAATTGATGAGTCGATAAAAAAGTCGCTCGGGATTGATGGCAAAGAACTTTACAATCAATGGAAAGAGCATCTTCGCCAGAGATACACAAAGCAAGTTCAAATAATTGGTGATAAAGTTGAGGGTGAAATTGTTGCTAATGTTGGCTTTGGCAATTTTTATCCGAAGTTTTCACCCGATGGGAAAAAATTTGTCTATGTTTCAAATAAGGAAAGCGATTATTTTTCTCCATCAGCGATTTATCTTTATGACCTTGAAAACGGGAAAGAGGAAAAAATTGTTGAAGGTGTTTCGTCTTCAATTTCGTGGTCGGCTGATGGTAAGAAAATTTTTTATTCAAAAAAGACAAGGAAGAACAAAAACTGGCGAAGTTTGTATGATGTTTTCGTCTACGATTTTGAATTGAAAAGAGAGAAACGCCTTACTTACGGATTGCGTGCAAATAATCCAGCTGTATCGCCGGACGGGAAATACATTGCTTTTATAATTTACGAGGATGGCACAGCAAATATCGCAATTGCGGAGATTAAATTTAACCGTGAGATTGAAATTTCTGGATTTAAGAAGTTAACAGATTTTAGAAACGGGGAACAGGTGTATAACATTTGTTTTTCTCCAGATGGAAGGAAATTAATTTTTGATTATTCAATCAAGGATAATCGTGATATTGGGATTCTTGATGTTGGGATTGCAGAGTTCAAACCTTTGCTTGCAACTCAAAGCGATGAGCGAAATCCCGTATTTTCGGAAGATGGACGCAAAGTTTATTTCTCATCGGATAGAAATGGAATTTTTAACATTTACGAACTTGACCTCACAAGTGGTGAAATTTTGCAACTTACAAATGTATTTGGCGGAGCGTTCATGCCAGATGTTAAAGAGGGTAAACTTGTTTATTCAACTTACACATCAACTGGCTTTAAAATCGCTTACATTGAAAAAATAAAAAAATTTAAACCCAAGGAATTTGAACTTCTCGCATTTGCAAATTCATTTGATGCTTTTTCATCTTCTAAAATTTCAAATGATTATGACGATACAAATCTTCCAGAGTTTAAAGTTCGTGAGTATAAAAATGTTTACACATCGCTTTCGTTTTATCCTGTTTTGAGATTTGACAATTACAACAAGCACGATCGTGGAATTGACCTTTTGAAATTTGGATTTTATACATATTCAACTGATGTTGTCGGGAAATATAGTTTGTTTGCCGGTGCATTGATAAACCGAAAATTTGAACGAGACCTTTTCCTGATGTTTGAATTCAATGATAGATTTCCGATACTTTATCATCTTGGATTTAAGCCCAAATTTACGCTTGAAGCATACAATGTCACACGAACGACTAAATTTCTTCTTGAACTTGGCTTGAACCTTATACCTGTTGATATTGTGTATCACTTGACAGAAGTTGATCTTTATTTCGGCTGGAAATTTCTTATGCCGAACTTAAACGCAAAAACTGGATTCACATTTTCACGCTATTCGGCGGAGATAAAAAGTTTTACAATTCCAGAAACGAAAACACTCGTCCCGTCATCTGATGATGTTTATTTCATTGGCAGAGTTTTTTATTTGAACTTGAATTACAAAAGCATTCGCCCGAAAAGAAATTCAGATATAAATCCTGTCGGAAGGAAGTTAAATTTGAGGTTGAGTTATGAACTTAACAAGTTAAATCCAGATGGAACTTATGAATTCAAAGATGGCTTCCTTGTTCCCGTTTATAAAAATTTCAACTTCTGGAGAATTGATTTTGGATGGAATGAGTATGTTAAGTTGCCTTTTAGAAATCACACGCTTGGATTTGTTTTAAGATACGGGAGCATAATCGGGAAACCTGTGAATGAGTTTTTCAATTTCTACGGCGGTGGATTAATTGGAATGCGTGGTTATTCGTTTTACTCGCTTGGTGGGAATGAATTTTTAAGTTTGAAATTGATTTATAGATTTCCGATAATTGAAGATGTATCGCTTCAAGTTTTGCACATTGGATTACAAAGGGTTTATTCGGGTTTGTTTTTTGATTTTGGAAATGCGTGGGATGAGGGAACGAGGTTGAGAGATTTTAAAAAAGATGTTGGGATTGAGTTAAGATTTGATGGAACTTCGTTTTATGTTTTCCCGATGAAAATTTTTGCAAGCGTTGCGTATGGATTTGATAAGTTTGAGAAGGTTATAAACAAAGAAAAATTTAGTTTTGGGCGTGAATTAAGATTTTATTTCGGGGTCATTTTTGAATTTGATTCGCTTGAGTAAAATAAAATTTTGAGGGTGAAAACAATGGGAAGATATTTTCTGGCGATTTTGTTTTTCATAAGCATTTTAAAAGCACAGGATTTGAAAATTGGTGAAAATAAAGATTTTGCAAAATTACATCTGGCTTATGTGTTAAGTAAGCATAACGATGCGGAATTTCCTTCTGCAAATTCAAATGTTGAGTTGAAAAAATACTCTCCATTGAAAGCGGGTTTAATGTCAGCGATAATTCCAGGAAGTGGAGAAGTTTACACTGGAAGTTATTTTAAGTCAGCGTTGTTTTTTGCTGTTGAAATTGCGTCGTGGGTTGTTTATTTCAATTATACGAAAAAGGGCGACGAGCAGACGAAAAAGTTTAAGCAATTTGCTGATGAGAATTGGAGCGTGGTTGATTACGCACTTTGGATGAATGAATGGATGAGAAGATACGGGACTGCTGATGCGCCGATGGTTGGAATAGATCCAGATGCGAGCAAAAGACCGTGGGAGAGAGTTAACTGGTTTCGTTTGAATGAAGCAGAAAGATATATCAGTCGTCTCTCGGGTGGTTTTTCGCATACGCTTCCTTTTTATGGTGAACAGCAATATTATGAGTTGATCGGCAAGTATCATCAATATGCGCCAGGGTGGAACGATTTTGATAAAAATTTTATCCCTGAAAATGTGAATGAATTAAAGCCGACGCAAAATTTTAAGTTTTATTCAATTGAACGTGGCAAGGCAAATGATTTTTATTCAATCGCCAGTGCATCTGCTTTCATCATAGTTGCAAATCATGTTTTGAGCGCAATTGATGCGACGGTAAGCGCAATTGTTAAGAATAAAAAAGTTAAGACGGAAACATCTTTGGATTATAATTTTAGTTCTGGCTTTGTTGCAAAAGTAAAATTAAGCGTTGATTTTTGAAGATGGGGGTTGCTCTTTTATTTTTTGACGGAATCGGAATTGGCGAAGATAACCCGGAGAAGAATCCATTTGCAAGATATAGATCAAAATTTTTTCGTGCCTTTATCGGTGGAGATAATTTTAAAGCCGAATATGAGGGTATAATCGTTCCAACGGATGCTTCGCTTGATGTTCCGGGTTTGCCACAGAGCGCAACAGGTCAAACTGTTATATTCACGGGAGTAAATGCGCCTGAATTAATGAATGGGCATATAAATGGTTTGCCAACGCCTACATTGAGGAAGGTTCTTTTGTCAGAAAGTATTTTTTTGAAATTGAAAAAACTTGGCAAAAAAGCGACTTTTGCAAACGCTTATTCAAAACATTATTTTGAGATACGTGGTGAAAAACTTTCTGCGACAACTTATGCTGTTTTGGCTTCGGGTGTGCCATTTAGATGGTATGATAAGGAATTAACAGAAGGAAAAGCAGTTCCAGCGGATTTAACAGGTGAATTTTTGAGGAAATTTTATCCAGATATAAAGATAATCACGCCAGAAGAATCTGGAAAAATAATTGCGAATTTACTTGAAGAGTATGATTTTGTGATGTATGAGTTTCCATTTACAGACGAGGCAGGGCATAATCAGGATTTCTTGCTTGCTTTGAAATACATAGACAGAATTGAACGATTTCTTGAATCATTGCTTTCAAATGTTAATCTTAAAAAGCACTTAATAATTTTGACAAGCGATCATGGAAATCTTGAAGACCTTTCAATTAAGACCCACACAATGAACAAAGTTCCAACCATAATCTGGGGCAAGGGAAAAGAGAAAGTCGCAAGCAAAATCAAGTCACTTCTTGATATCACACCTGTGATAATTGAGTATTTGTCTTCGGAAGTTTAACACAAACTTTTAAGATTCTGTTAAGAAACCAATTTTTTTAGGCTTTTTTATGGGTTGGGTTTAACATTTTCTTAACTTCACTTTAATTTTTGCTTTAAAATCGGGGGTTAATTTAGGGGTGAACGAAAATAAAGTTTTACAGTGCTTATGAGGAAAAAAGTTATTTTATTTCTCGCATTTCAAATTTTCATCATTCTTCCATTGCTTTCTCAGGTCAAGATAAGCGGGGAAGTTTTTGATTCAGCGACGAAAGAACCACTTGTCGGGGCTAATGTTTTTGTTCCGGAATTAAACATCGGAACGACGACGGACTTTGAAGGCAAGTTTGTTCTAAAAATCAATAATGTGGAAAATGTTAATCTCAGGATAAGTTATGTGGGTTATAGAAGCATTGACACGCTGATTAAGGTTTCGGGTAAAGATGTAAAGTTAAAATTTCTGATGAAGCCAGAGGCAGTGAAATTTAGTGAGGTTGAGGTAAGTGGAACGGTTAAAAGAGACAATGTTACATTAAGAAGTTTCATCGCAACCAAGCAGGTAAGCACCGGGATATTTGATGGTTTGAGTTATGAGCAGATAAAATTAACAGTTGCTTCAACATCGTCAGATTTGATGAACAAGATAGTTGGTGTGAGCGTTAAACAAAATAAGTTTGTTAATGTTCGTGGTGTTGATGAAAGATATAACATCACAGTTTTAAATGGTTCTTTGCTTCCAAGTCCTGAGCCAGATAGAAAAGCATTTACATTTGATTTGATTCCGTCATCCGTTGTGCAAAGTATAAAAGTTATCAAGACATTTTCTCCCGAACTTCCCGGAAATTTTTCAGGTGGCTTCATTGATATAAAGACAATTGAATTTTCAGATACATTGACGAATTCGGCTGATTTAGGGGTTTCTGCGATTCCAGATGCGACATTTAAGAAGTTTTTCGTATACGGAATGGACAGAGTTAACATTTTTGGTGTTTCAAATAAAACGACAGGTTTGCCATCTAACTTTCCAGATGATATAACTAAAGTTCCAGTAAGTGAAAGAAGCATTTATGCCAGGGAGATAAAAAATCTGTGGGTTATGAATTCTTTTAATCAAATGCCGAATTTTAAAGGTGGTTTTATGAGCGCTGGGAAGATTCCACTTGTTGGTTTGAACTATTCGCTTTCCTTGATTTACAAGGGCAATGTTAATAGCAGAAAGTTTGAGGTTAATGAATATGAGGGCGATTATTCAAAGAGATTTGAATATGGGGGTGACAGAGTTTCAAGGGATGTTCAGTTTTCATTTCTTGCGGATGTCAAGAAAAAATTTGGTGGAAATGTTTTAGGATTTAGAGGTTTGATTATTGGGATTACAAACGAGGAAACAGCAAAGATGCAGGGTTATCAATATACAGATCAGGGAGCGGAGCAGATACATATGGCGATTAATTTTAATCAAAGAAATCTTTATTTCACTCAACTTTATGGTGAGCACGAGATAAAGGATGTTTTATTAAAATGGCAGGGTTCAACTTCTACAATTTTTAATAAAGAACCAGACACAAGGCGACTTGTTTACGGTAGGGATATGAATGACCCTGATGCGAAGTTTGCAGTGATACTTGGACCACAAGCAAACTTCAAAAATGGTGGGATTTTAACATCGGATTTAAAAGATAATGTTCGTGAGTTCAAGACAAGTGTTAAGTTTCCGATTTTTGGAGCAAATTTTGAAACAGGTTTCAATTTCTGGGAGACAAAGCGTGATTTCAAGTTCAGGTTGATAGGCGTCGTTGTGAATTTAAATGGAATAACAGATTACAGAATGTATTATCTACCACCTGATTCAATTTTCATCCCTGATAATTTCAAAAGAAATGGCTTTTCGCTTGATGAATACAAAGCAGGGACGAATAAATACAAAGCATACGATAGAAGCACGGCGACATATCTTAAAGTTGATTTGCCAATCAGATTTGGAACACAAGTTCTAACTATAATGGGTGGTGCAAGGATTGAAAAAGTTAATCAAAATATCTACACACGAGATTTTTCAGATAGCAAAGACCTTGTCATATCAAAGAAATATCTTGATGTTCTTCCTGCGCTTGAGTTAAAGTATTCACCTCTTTACATGGTTAACTTGAAAGCATCTTACAGCCAAACGATAAACAAGCCAGAATTGAGAGAAATTTCGCCATTTGCATACTTTGATTTTTACACACAGACAAGCATCAGAGGTGATTCAACACTTATAAGGGCGATTTCGTTTAATTACGATTTTAGATTTGAAGTTTTCAGTTTGGGTGAAGATATGATTTCGGTTGGTTTATTTCACAAACATATAAGCAAGCCAATTGAGAAAGTAATTGTTTCTGGTTCAGCGCTTGGTTCAGAACGAACATATAAAAATGCAAATTTTGCCAAGGTCACAGGAGTTGAGATTGAATTTGTTAAGAATTTAAAACTTGTAAAAGCGATTGGAAATATGACATTTGTTGATTCAAAAGTTGATGTTGAAGGGACGGAAGGAACAATTGCGAGGAAAGGAAGAAGATTGCAGGGTCAGGCGCCATATATTGCGAACATTCAACTTGTGTATGATAAACCCAGCTCAAAATTCAACGCAAGCATTTCATATAATCTCACAGGTCCGAAGATATTTGATGTTGCAACCCAATACAATGATGATATAATTGAGCAAGCAAGGTATCAGGTTGATTTTAAAATCGGTTATAATCTGACGAAGAACTTGTCCATTGTTTTGACGGGGCAGAATATAACGGGAAAACCAGTTGTTTTGAAACAAGCTGGTTATCTGTATCAAAAAGTGGAAACTATAAGAAGCATTTCACTTGATGTTAAAGTCAAATTCTAAACAAAAACAGGAGGAACAATGATTAACAGACACAATCAAAACTCAATGTTGTTAAATCGTTTGCTTGTTTTCTTTTTGCTTGCATTCGCTTTTATTTCATCTGCTTTCGCTCAACCACCATCAAATGTGGTAATTCTACAAGGTAGAATAACGCGTGATTCAACTCTTACTTCAGATAAGCAGTATCTTTTGCGTGGATTTGTTACGGTTGAAAGAGGTGCGACTTTGACGATTGAACCAGGGACAATAATTTACGGTGAGAAAGAAACGAAAGGTTCACTTATAATTAAACGTGGTGCCAAGATATACGCAAACGGAACAAAAGAGAGACCAATTGTTTTCACAAGCGCCCGACCAGTTGGTCAAAGAGCAGCTGGCGATTGGGGTGGAGTTATTATACTTGGTGAAGCACCAATTAATGTTCCTGGTGGAACAGCAGTTATTGAAGGTGGACTTGGAGATGATGGAATTTATGGAGGTAACAACCCTGATGATAGCAGTGGAGTTTTTAGATATGTTAGAATTGAATTCCCAGGTGTTGCTTATCAACCTGATAACGAAATAAATGGATTAACGCTTAGTGGCGTTGGTCGGAAAACTTTAATTGAATATGTGCAGGTAAGTTACAGCGGTGATGACTCATTTGAATGGTTTGGTGGCAATGTGAATGCTAAATATCTTGTCGCATATAAAGGACTTGATGATGATTTTGACACGGATTTTGGATGGTCTGGAAAAGTTCAATTTGCTCTTGCGGTAAGAGACCCAAATATAGCCGATATAAGTGGAAGCAACGGTTTTGAATCCGATAATGATGGAACGGGAACGACAAATGTGCCAAGAACAAGTGGAATTTTCAGCAATGTGACATTTATTGGACCAATGCCAGATACGAATTTTACCGGTTATAATCCTAACTTTAGGCGTGGTGCTCATCTCAGGCGCTCAACAAGGTTGAGCTTTTACAACAGCATAATTGCAGGATGGCCAACGGGAATTTTGCTTGATGGTTCAAATGTTGCAAACGATGCTCAAAATGACACGCTTCAAGTAAGGAATGTATTCATTGCGGGGATAAAATCAGCAAACCAAGTTACGACAAATGTTTCTGGATTTGATGCAAAGTCGTGGTTTTTGAGATCACAGTATAACAACAGGATATTTGGTTCAGTTGTGGATTTAAAACTTCAAGATCCGTTTAATCTTTCCTTTCCAAAGCCAATACCTTTGTCTGATTCGCCCGTTATAGGTGCAGCTGATTTTACAAATCCGAGATTGCGGGATCCGTTCTTCACTCCTGTTAACTGGGTTGGGGCATTTGGACCTGACTCAACGCAGAGATGGGACCTTGGCTGGACAAATTATGACCCGCAAAATACGGATTATTCAAGATTTGTAAAGGTTTATGAGAAAACTTCAGATGTTCCTTCAAATTTTGAATTGAAACAAAATTACCCGAATCCTTTCAACCCGGAGACGGTGATTGAATTTAATCTCGCAAAAAGTTCAAATGTCAAACTTATTGTCTACAATATGCTTGGTCAAGAGGTTGCAAAGCTGGTTGATGAATACTTAACACCTGGAAGTTATAAGGTTAAGTTTTATGGGGGGAATCTCCCGAGCGGGGTTTATATTTACAAGTTAATCGCTGATGGATATGTTTCAGCAAAGAAGATGGTATTGATGAAGTAAAATTTTACGGCGGGGTTGGTGCCCCGCCTCTTTTTAAAATTAAAAAAGGTTGAAAAGATGAGCAAAAAATTTAACATTGCTTTAACCTCAATCTTCGTCTCATTGACGCTTGTATCTGTTGCTCTTTCGTCCATAAATAAAATTTTTCTTTTGCTTGGCTTGTCAATGGGTATTTCTTCTGTTTATTCAATTCTTTCTCTTTTTGAAGCAGGTTCAACCTCGTTTCCACCAGAGGATTGATGTATTTGCGTATTTTCTCGTTTTCTGAATTAAATTTTGCATCTCTTGTTCGGTCATCGGAGTGAAGTTTCTGGCAATTTCAACATTTTGCTTCAATTCTGAAAGCGTCTTCATTCCAACAATTGCCGTGCTTATAGGGAGTGAGAAAACATATCTTAAACTTTCGGGGACATAATCCGTGACCCTGCCATCTGATAAAACTTTCATTGCGATTACACCGATATTTTTCTTCTTTGCAATTGGGAAAATTACATCACCAAAGTCATTCGCAAGTTTATCAACCGAACTCAATGGAACGAGAACCGCTTCAAAATCAAATCTATTAAGTGCTTCTTTGATAACTTCTGGATTTCTGTGTCCCGTGATTCCAATGTGTTTGCAAAGTCCTTCTTCTTTTGCTCTTAACACCGCATAAAGCGAGCCATTTTTTGAGGTTATTTTATCAAGTTCATACATTGTGTTGACGGAGTGAATTTGAAGTAAATCAACATAATCAGTTTTTAATCTCTCAATGCTTGTGTTAATTTCTTGCCAAGCATCATCTTTGTCCCTTTGCAATGTCTTCGTCGCAAGTATAACTTCTTTTCTTCTTGTTTTCATAACTTCACCAACTTTTTCTTCAGCATCTCCGTATGTGCTTGCTGTGTCAATGTAATTTATTCCGAGTTCAATTGCGGTTTCAATTATTTTAATGGATTCTTTAAAATTTCTCATACTTCCAATTTGTGCGCATCCAAGCCCAAGGATTGTGACATTTAAACCTGTTTTCCCGAGTTTTCTTTTTTCAATTTCTTTTTCAGATTTGCTCAATCCAAAAAGTCCAGCTCCAATTATTGTTGCACCTGTCTTTTTTATAAATTCTCTGCGAGAAATTTTTTTCCTGTCACGATTCAAATTTTTGAGAATTTATGTTTTCAATTTTTTCTTCTTTGCTGCGGGGAAGAGAACATTGTTTAAAATCAAGCGATAACCCGGCGAATTTTTGTGAAGTGATAAATCTGTCGGTGGATCTCCGACGGCGTGCTGATAATCTTCGGGATCATGTCCGCCAAGAAAAGTAAATGTCCCACGTCCGTAATTTCCGTGAATATATTTAACTTCGTCAGTTCCTTCTTTTTCAGCAAGTATTACGACAGATTTTTTTATCAATTTACGATTGAATGATGTCGTTTGACCCATAAAATTGTGAATCACATTGACATGGTTTTGTGTTAACATAGTCGGAACTGGATCATATTTTGCAGAAAATTCAAAAAGTGTGAAGTAATCGGTTGAAGGGTCACGCAATGGCGGTGGATCGCTCGGCGGGATATCAATGTCTGAGTATTCGTATCTGTATGGGTTCATTTCAAGTTTGAAATTTTCAAATGCAAGTGTCTTTGAGTAATCAAGTTTTTGCTGGCAATCTGGGTCTGGTGGGTCGCCATCATACATAACATCGCAAATATCTGTGTTTTCAGCTGCAAGTGCTATATCAAGAGCATCTGTTGCAGAGCACATTGCAAACACAAATCCACCTGAGGCGATGTATTCTTTTATGCCTCGTGCGACAGCTTTTTTAAGTTCAGAAACTTTTTTAAAACCAAGCCGTTTTGCCTCTTTTTCGTACATCATTTGTTCTTCAATATACCATTGCGTCTTTCCAAATGATGCGTAAAATTTTCCATATTGACCCGTAAAATCCTCGTGGTGAAGATGAAGCCAGTCGTATTCATAAACTTTGCCATTTAAAATTTCCTCATCCCAGATTTTATCGTAAGGTATTTCAGCGTATTCAAGTGCGAGTGTGACAGCATCGTCCCAAGGTCTGAAATTTGGTGGGACATAAACAGCAATTTTTGGGGCTTTTTCAAGTCGCACAACATCCATATTGCTATTTTCATCCTGAATCTGTGCATAAATTTGCATCGCTTCCGAACTTGATATGACATCAAAAGCAACACCACGGACTCTACATTCGTTTGCTATTTCATCGTGATAATCCATCATAAATGAGCCACCACGATAGTTCAAAAGCCAATCAACATCAACACCGTGTTTTAACGCAAAATATGCAATGCCATATGCTTTAAGATGGTCGGTTTGTTTCAAATCCATATAGATCAAAATTTTATTCTGCGCAGATGCAATTCCCGATAGAAGTAAAAGCGTAAGCAAAAATTTACGCATCATTGTATTTCGCCTCTTAATTCTCTGATTCTTTTTCTGGCTTCATTCACAAATATAGAATTTGGAAATTTTGAAATAAGTTTCGTGTATGTCTCAATCGCAAGATCATTTTTCCCAAGTTTCTGATAAATTTTTCCTTTTTCCATCATAGCGTCATCTGCGTAAATGCTTTCAGGATTTTCTTCAAGCAATGTGTCAACATATTGAATCGCTTTTTCGTGCTTGTTTATTGTTGAATATACTTCGGCAAGTGTAAAGAGAGCATCATCGGAGATCGGACAGTTTTTACAGGTTGAAGTTATATCTTCAAGGAGTGGGATTGCTTCGCCGAATTTTCTCTGTTTTATCTTTAATTCCGCAATTGCAAGTTTTTTAAGATTTTCTTCACTGGGGAAACGATTTGTTTGAATTTTTAGCGTAAGTTCTATCGCATCGTTAGAATAATCTGATGATGTAAATTTTGAAACATCTTCAAGCATCTTTAAAGCGGAGTTGAAATTGCCCTCATAATAATCAAGTTGTGCAAGTAAAAATTTAACTTTCAATGTGTCGGGGAAATTTTTAAGTTTCAAAAGGTAAAGATATTTTTCACGGGCGGAATTTAAATCACCTTTCAAGGTAAAAATTTCCGCAAGTTTAAAAATTGCATCCTTCCCGAGATAAAGCATAAATTTTCTTTCAACTTCTTCAAAAAATCGCTGTGCTTCATCAAGGTCAAAATAGATGTCAAGTTTAATAAGTCCAAGCCGAAACAATGCTTCCGCTTCATATTTTGTCCCGATGTATTCCTGTGAAAATTTTTTGTAATCTTCTTCAAGTTTTTTCAGGTCGGAATAAATTGCGGTATCTTTGTTTTCAATGCGAATTAATTTCGTTCTTAAAATTTCCTCCCGAGACCGAAGTAGTCCAAGTTTCGCTTCGGGCAGAACTCGTGATTTTGGATAAGTTTCAATTATTTCTGCGTATGCTTTTTGTGCGACTTCAAAAATTTCTTGATTGAAAAGGTCTTGTGCAAAATTTAAAATGACTTCTCCATTTGCGTTGGTTGCTATGTCAAGTTGTTTTTGAACTTCAAGCGCTTTATGATAATCCTTTGCTTCGCTTAAAACCCATGCGTAAAGATCAAGAATCCCAATGTTTGATTTTGAAGATTTCGCAGATGATTCAAGAATTGGAAGAATCTGTTTCAAAACATCAGGTCTATCTATGTATGACGACATTCTTGACTTAACACTTGGTATCATGCTTGGTGTTCGCTGTAAAAGTTTGATGTATTCTTCAATCGCTTTATCAAATCTCATCGTGAATTCATAAAGCATCGCAATTTCAAATGCATATAAATCTGGCGAGCCGGAAATTTTCTGTGCGGTTGTAAGATATTCAATCGCCTTATCATAAAGTCGGTTCTGTATTAAATAATCCGCAACCATTCTGTATATGCCGGGATTATTTCGGTAAGTTTTCACAATTTTATCCCACGATTCAATCGCTTCTTTTTCTTTTCCTGCTTTGAAATATATATCCCCAATTCTTGCCATCATGTCAATGTCATCCGGGTGAGTTGAGAGCCAAGATTGTGCAAGTTTAATTGCTCTGTCATAATTTTTCGTCTGCGTGTTTAATCTGACGACGGCTTCAAGATAAACTCTGTTTGTGGGATTGTTTGTGTAAAGTTCTTCATAGATTTTCAAAGCCCTTTCATATTCCCCAGCTCTTTCAAATGATTGCGCAAGTCGGAATAAATTCATCTCGTTTTGCTGTTGAGAAAAAATTGAATTTATCGCAAAAAGCACAGCTAAAAATTTTTTTAAATTTATCTTCATCCTTAAAACATAATTCTTGGTTTTTGTTCAGATGTGTGGATATCGCATTGTTTCGTGGGGAGATATTTTCTGATGAAAAGGTCGGTAATTTTTTGCGGGCAATATGGAGTTGCAAGTTTTTGGGATTCTGCGCATATCGTCGCACTTACGACATCCGGAGGTTGTTCAAAATCAAGAATTGGCATATTTATTTCAGGATCGTCATAAACATATTTCATAAATCTTCCCCACAATGGAGCAGCAGCTCTTCCGCCTTGACCGAAATTTCCACCGAAAGTTATTCTTCTATCGTCAAATCCAAGCCATACGCCTGCGACAAGATTTGGCGTATAACCTATGAACCAAGCATCTGCAAAATCTTGTGTCGTTCCGGTTTTTCCGGCGCAGGGTAGATGGAAAAATTGCCTAACACGTGTTCCTGTTCCAGAATTTACAGCATCTTCAAGCATATTTGTAATTATATAAGCTGTCTCACGGCTTATGACCTCTCTTTTTTCAGGTTTTGCTTCTTCAATCACATTGCCGAATCTGTCTTCAATTCTTAAAATTGCAACTGGCTCAACATACACACCTTCATTTGCAAATGTTCCATAAGCTGAAACAAGTTGAAGTGGAATAACTTCCGCCGTTCCGAGCGCAATTGACTCATAAGGCGGTATCTCGGTTGTTATTCCCATTCTATGTGCGTAATCAATAACCTGATTCATTGGAGCAAGCTCCTGTAAAACTCTCACTGCGACGACATTTATTGACATTTTCAGAGCTTCTCTTAAAGTCACTTTCCCACCGAATGAGCCATCAAAATTTGAAGGCGTCCATTTCTCTCCATTTGCCATTATTATCGTTATCGGTTGATTCAGAAGTTGATATGCAGGTGAGTAGCCATTGTCAATTGCAACTGTATAAACAAAAGGTTTGAACGCAGAGCCCGGTTGTCTTTTTATCTGCGTGACATGGTTTAAACCATATTTGAAAACTTCAAAATTTGAGCTTCCAACCATCGCTTTTATGTATCCAGTTTGAGGTTCAATCGCAACGAAGCCAGCTTGAATTCTTGTTGCTTCTCTTTTAACCGAATCAACGAAAGATTGATTGTTCAATAACTCTTTATAAACTTTCGGTTTTTCAGATGAATCCGCTTCAAGATATTTCGGGCTTTGTTTTATTGCTTTATCAAGAATTTGATTCAAAAGATTTTTATCCCATTTCCACGCCTTGTCAAATTCTTTTTGCAATTCATCAAGTTGTTCTTTTACCGCTTTAATTGCATACCTTTGCATCCGTGCATCAAGCGTGGTGTAAACCACAAGCCCATCTCTATAGATGTTAAATCCGTATTTTTCCGCCTTCTTTTGAAGTTGAAATCTCACATATTCAAGAAAATGAGGCGCAATCCCTGAATAAATATACTCACGACTGCGATTCAAGTTAAGCGGTTCTTTTCTTGCTTTCTCATATTCTTCGTTTGTGATGAAACCTGTTACAAGCATATTTCTCAAAACCACATCTCTAATTCTTATCGCTCTATCTGGATACTCAAATGGGTTGTATCTTGCAGGTGATCTTAACATTCCAACTAAAAGAGCGCACTCCGCAAGCGTGAGTTCAGTTGGACTTTTCCCGAAATAAACAAACGAAGCAGATTCAACCCCATATGCATTCATCCCGAAATAGGCAATGTTAAGATACATCTCAAGTATTTCTTCCTTCGTGTAAGTTCTCTCTATTTGAATTGCTGTTATCGCTTCCCGCAGTTTCCTTGTTATTGAAACTTCCTGCGATAGATAGAGATTTCGTGCAAGCTGTTGTGTGATTGTGCTTGCGCCTTCACGAATTCTAAAACTTAAAATGTTTTTAACCATCGCTTTTATAATTCTGTCAAGGTCAAGTCCCCAGTGTTTATAAAATTTTCTATCTTCGGTTGCAATAAGAGCATTTATCAAATTTTTTGGAATGCTGTCAATCGGCGTGTAAGCTCTTTGCTTGATGTAAAATTGACCGAGAAGTTCTCCATCGTATGAATAAACCTTCGTTGCAAGTTCAGGAGTTGGGTTTTCAAGCTGTTGAAGCGATGGAAGACCGAGGATAAGATAAATCACATAAGCGATGAACAAGAGAGCAAGTGAAATTAAAATTATTTTTTTCAATTTCTCACGCTGTTTCAATCTCTGTAAAATTTTTCTTCTGTAATCGGGGTCGTTGAAATACCTTTCTTTATCAATTTCACTTTTGAAATAATTTCGCAACTTCATCACTTGAAAAAGCCCACTTTTTTATTTCAAATTTATCTGTAAAAACTCCATATGTAAAGTTCCAAAGCCAATCGCCAGTGTTAACATAAAACCCATCCCCAATTTTTTCAATTTTTGGTCTGTGCAGATGTCCCATCACAACATAATCAAAACCTTCACTTATTTTTCCCCTTGCAAATTCAATCACATCTTTTTCATTTTCCGTTGAATCACGATTTAAAGAGTATTC
>Ga0105162_1000975_pt1 | contig 17202 bp, 17 predicted proteins | sample JNZ201metaG_FD_81532 | JGI IMG/M metagenome (GOLD analysis project Ga0105162, IMG submission 81532) | Hot spring microbial communities from Jinze hot spring, China to study Microbial Dark Matter (Phase II) - JNZ 20120812A | ecosystem: Environmental > Aquatic > Thermal springs > Hot (42-90C) >...
CTGTTCATAGGCTTTCATGCTCTTTTATATCTAGCCTTCCAGCCATCTACCTCTCAACGGCTTCCTTCTTCCCCAGCCCCACCTGCGGGAGTGTGTCTCCAGCTGTCGCCAGCTGGTTCACCCCGGCTCCTCTCAGCGAAGCAGAGTGCATGGGAGTCCCCCTCGCCATGCTCATCGAGTTCATCCCTACCAATATTATCATCTACGTAAAGATTTATAAGCATGAGCACTGCTTCGTAATGGAGAAGCACGGCTTAGACAGGCATACAGCGTCAGCATACCTCATAGCACTCAAACACCTCCAGGACGAAGACCGTGAACAGCCGCAAAGCACGTAAACAACACAATTAAACATCAAAAAGAAAACAGTCCTTAAAGGTTAGTGGACTTTAACTCATTTCCTAAAAGATGCTAAGACTGTAGGAGTAGTATTTTCAGTCTATACGTGGAGACCTGCGTGGGTGTTTGAGGGAGTTTTAGAGTTAGTCGTATTTATGAGTTCTCTTAAATTACTGGTTAACCTACGGATTAATTCCTCCTCATCTGTTAGATTTAGTGCGATTACCCATGCATCCACCTGCCTTTCTACAGGTATCGCAGTTATGCCATTTTCCTCTAAAACTTTGACCTCGTCAGGCGATCTTATGTAATTCCACTTAGGCATTAAGAACTTCCTTATCTTAACCTTCTTGGTCCTGATAGCTGCGAGTATCTTACCCGAACCACGCCAGTCTAAACCTCCTACAGGTCCTACGTTCCCCTTAATATCGCACTTACCCGTCATTACTATGTCAGGACTTACTGGGAGGTTAGCTAGTTCTGAGATTGTTGCAACGCTTAATGCTAAGCCTAAGCTCGGTCCACTTACACCGGAGCCTGGAACACCTTCCATAGGACTTATGACTTGGTACCTGAAGTCAAAGCCTCTTAGGTCTAAACCACTTTTCATCATGACGTAATGTCTTATATAATCAACGACGTTTGACGCGCTTTCAACAACGCTTAGATCTTCGACTGATGTTCCAGGACCCAGTACGACTGACTTAGCGACTCCTGTAATGCTAACCTTCCCAGTACCGAATGGATTAACACTACATTCAACTATTAGTGGGATACCTCTCCTACCCTGCATGTCTGTTCCTAGTCCTATGGCTACGCCCGGACGTGGTTCGCTGGAAATTAAGCTTTCCTGTACGTCTATTAATTCCCTCTCTACGTCCTGTTCTAATGATTCTGCAGCCTTCTCGAAATGATATAGTCTTAATTTATAATCCTCGATCCTTACGTTGAGGGCTTCATCAATACTTGAGAGGTTTAAGACCTCCTTAACCCTCCTTAACTCATCTTCATAGAATTTGAGAAGTTCTTCATACTTAGTAGTGTTTAATGAGTTCTTAATATCACTTATTGCTGTTACTTCTTGGGCTCTTAACCTGTTAGCCTCCCTGATAACTTCAGCAATCACTCTAGGCGATACTGTTCTAAACCTCTTTAAGATGCTTAGAACTGCTTCAGGAGTTACTTCAGGGTGTAGGTGTTGGGCGTACTGCCTTAGGTGTACTTTAATGATATCTAGGCGTTCAGCATCATTTCTAGGTAGTGGTATTTCAATAACGTATGGTTCAAACCTATTAATTACTGCCTCATCAATGGCTTCAATTCTATTCGTCGCAGCGATGATTAAAACTCCTTCAAGTGGTTGAAGACCGTCTAACTCGGTGAGTATTTGGGCGGTTAACCTATCACCTACGGGGTCCCCCCTTCTCTTAGTTGCTATTACGTCGAATTCGTCGAAGAATACTATGCTGGGTGAGTGTCTCCTAGCTAGTGAGAAGAGGTCTTTAATGTTTTTCTCAGGTTCTCCAACCCACTTAGCATTGATGAGTAGTTGGGATGCGGGTACGTAGAAGAAGGTGGCGTTTGCCTCCTTAGCAATAGCTTTAGTTAGGTATGTTTTACCGCATCCAGGCTCTCCGTAGAGTAGGATACCTTTAGGTGGTACCCAGCCTAACTTGCCTGAGAGCTCAGGTCTTAAGCTAAGCATCACTAATTTAAATAGCTTATCCTTAATGTTAAATAAGCCACCCACGTCTGAGTAGTTGACTGCAGGTTTTATCTGAAGTATAGTGCCTAAAACCTCCACACTCTTCTCCTGCTCTACATAACCTCTCAACTCCCTTGAGATTAGCTTGAAGTCCTCTAACGTCACATTATTTTTGATAAGGTCTTCAACCTTAGCTATTCCGAAAAGCCTGCCCAGCAACTTACCTCTAAGTGGTTCGATCTTCTTTAAGTAAACTTTAGTACACGCATCTATTATGTCGAAAGGAGTTAGCTGCGTCTGCCTATAAGCGCTTACGGACTTCTCAAGAACTTTCATAACATCCTCAGCCTTCAGATGTGTCCAACCAAACTTCTTTAACTGTGAGTCCAATACGGCTAGTAGCATATCCCGCGTTATGTTTTGGTCTAGGTCTATTACATAAGCCCTCCTCCTTATGTCTTCTCTAATACTTTCGAACTTATTAGTAGCTGCGATTATTACCACCCTCTTATTACCGTCAACAATCTTGTTGATGTGTTCTATGAATAGATCTTGCACCTTAACATCCTCCCTCTCAGCACCATACATAGGTTTCTCTACCTTCATTCCTATGGAGTGGAACTCATCTAAGAAGATCACTGTAGGTGTTTCCTCAGCCCTCTTAAATATCGCAGTCAGATTCTTTAGTGATTGACCGTAAAGCGGGTGGAAAATCTCATCACACTGTACAACCATTGGTTGTACGTTAACACCTTTCTTTAATCCGTATAGCACGGCCTCCCTCAAACATACCTCAGCAAGGAGGGACTTACCAGTACCTGTATTACCTTTAAGTAAGAAGAATTTAGGCGGCTGCATACCTTTAAGTAGGTTGATAATAGCATCATCCCTAATGACGTGATAGGCTATTGCTGACATAATCATCTCGAATTCTTTATCCCTACCGACTAAGTCTTCCTTCTTCTTAGGGAATTCCTTATCAATTTCTCGTAACTTCTTCTTAATCTTAGCTGGGGTTAGCCTAGCATTCCTCCACTTCCTGAAATCTTTATTCACTAATGATAGTGGTACGTAGAAAATTTTCCTGAGTAAGGAACTCCTCAACCACCAATAGCTCCCGTCCTCATTCTTCGTCGATGACATCGTACAACCCCCTCCACTTACATATATAGTATGCTATGAGATTCGCGACTAAGATTAGGAATGGTATGAATAACCATGAGATATCGAAGCTGGAAGACCTATACATGAAGTTATTATAGATTGTTAGTCCAATAGTGATTAGGGCTGCGCATAAGAAAGCGATTAAAGAGCCGTACACTAAATACCTTACTACTAATGCTATAGACTCCCCAACACCCCATCTATCCTTCTTAATCTGAGAGTAATCCCTAACGTCAAGTAATGCCGTGGCCGCGAACATGAGTAATAGGAGAGTAACTATGACTACATTCCATAGAGGTGCCTTCAAATACTGTGGGATCTGAACTGGTTGGGGACCGTAATTCCCTGTAAGATTATTAATTAACCTAAACATTAATTGTAGGCTCACATTACCAGGGCATCTAAGCGTTTCTACTTGTACGTTATTAGAACTCACTTTAGAAATGTTAATTACATACGGGCTCGTTGAGTAAAGAACGACTAAGAAAGAACTATCATCTATGTTAATAGCGTGTTTAGCTAACTTCATGTAGACAGCTCCGCTATACTGCCCACTAGCTGAAGTACTAAGTACGTCAACTATGAACACATCCGACAGATCTGATGTTAAGACATATATGTAGTCAGTTCCTGAGTAGTTGATGATAACACCATCACCAACACCGCTAATCACGAGGTCTTTATAAACGACCATAGAATTAGCTAAGTTTATAGCTGTAAGTACGTAGATAATCAAACCCGCAAATTTTACATATGCCGGTGTGAGCATTAGGTTTATTCCACACCGAGAATAACTACGAATTAGTGGCTAATTAAGCTATATTATTTCTGCTAATCGAAGATTTAAGATCTTCGAAGTCTTAGAGTGGGTACTCATTTACTAGTAGCTCTAGTAAGATGTGGGGTATGAGCCAAGTAACTACTAACATTATAATTATGATTATTAAACTAAGACGCATGGATAGAGGCAATTCTGAAGATTCAACTCCTTCAGGTTTTAAAGGACCGAATACGACTAGCTTAATAACCCTAACTCCGTACGCTATAGTGAATATCATAGATATTAAGGCGGCTAGGGATAGAGCGTAGAACTCTGCAGTCTCTTCGATAGCAGTTTTAAGTACTGCTGAAATTATGAGTAGCTTCGATACGAATCCAGCAAATGGGGGTAAGCCGGCCAGGCTGAGGAACCCAACAATAAATCCCAACCCGCATAGCCTATACTTATGTAGAATTCCACTTACTAGGTTTATGTTCCTTATATTTAACGAGTAGATGAGTATCCCAGATGAGAGGAAGAGTAGGGCCTTAGCGTAAGCATGGGCTAAGTAATGATAGGAAAACGCCATATTACTTAGAAGGGGGTCCTGAACTGAAAGTGCTAGTGCTAAGTAACCCATGTGGCTTATACTTGAATAAGCTAAAACTCTCTTAATATCTACTTCTAGTAACGCCCCCAACCCTCCGTAGATAATTGATGCAAGCCCCCAGCACAGAATCAATAACGATAACTCGTAGTGATTAATTACTGGTCCTAAAATCCTTAAAATTCCGTAACCGCCTATTCCTACGATTAATGGACTTAACACAGCGCTGAACGGAGTTGGTGCCTCAGCATGTGCTGGCGGTAGCCAAAGATGTAAACCGAAAAGCCCCATCTTTATTCCAAAACCTAGTAGAAGCGTATAATACACCCATGAAGGCAGTACCTCGACGCCTAACATGTCGAACTTGAAGGTACCTACGTAAACGTAGATAGATGAGAGGCCTATAATTATTAGTAATGACCCAATTAAGGACCATGCTAAGTAGGTGAAAGATACACTAACCCTATTCCCATATCCGTAGAAGTATATTAATGCCCAAGAAGTCAGCACTACTAGTTCGTAGAATATTATGAAGGTAATGACGTTGTAAGAAAGCATTACACCTATGATACCTGAAGTGTTTAGCAGTAGTAAACCGTAAAATAAGTTAAGTGATGTTTCCCCTAACTCCTTAATCCTATGCTTCATGTACTCGTACGAGTAGAGGTATATTGAAGGCAGTAAGGTTAGTGCGGATATTAAGATTAGAATGTTAAGTCTATCAATCCCTAGTGAGAAGGAGTACTCTAAGTGTTCGTGGATGACTACTTCAATATAATTTTCAACTATCGGTAACTTCCTAAATAATGAAATTAATGTAAAGTAAATCAATGTAATGCTTACTGAGACTGTACTCAATGTAGCAATCAACCTATCTCTGCGGATGTTAAATACTATTACCGCAGTCGCCAGAGGTATAATTACTAGTTCTACTACCATAGATTATCACCTAATGAGTACTAACATACAGATTAAAAGAATTACTAATGTAATAACGTAAGTAGTTAAAAATGTATCCATGTCGGCCGAACCTACAGCGTTGAATAACTTCATTAAATACTTGAGTGAAGACATACCGACATACCTGTATGTTGAGTTAAGTATGAATTCTAGGAGGGTGAAAACCCTTTCGACGGCTCTTACAATTATTTTAAGGCTTGACCAAGGATCTTCGAGGAAGTGTTTGAACATAGTAAGAAGTTTCTTAAGATCTGCTCTAAATTTAATTATCAGTTCAATATGAAGTGAGATGTGGAGTATTCGCAACTCATATATGAATACTGCTAGTAATGTTCCAAAGAAGATTGTTATGAAGGTCATTCCTAAGAATAGGGGGTCACTATGTGTGATGTAGTACTCCTCAATCGGGTTTACTAACCTGAGTAGATTCCCCTTAATCTCAAAGCCTACAACTCCACTAAGTAATGAGGTGAGGGCGAGGAGTAACGGTGGATAGTATATTAACCTTCCAACATCGTGGTGTTTATGTAAGGCTTTACTAGACGTACTGAAAGTCATGATAAGCATCCTAGTTGAGTAGAACGCTGTTAGGAGGGATCCTACAGCTGTAATTAAGATTAATCCGTAATGTTCCTCACCGACAAGCGCCTCAATTATGAATTCCTTACTCCAAAAACCCACTAATGGAGGTACGCCCATCAGGCTTAGAGACGATATCAAAGTTATTGCGAATAACTGCTTAAAGCTGTTAAGAGGTACGCCCATCTCATTTATATATAGGGTATTGGTCGTATGTATTAATATCCCGGCAACTAAGAAGAGTGCGGACTTAAATAACGCATGATTGATTAAGTGATAGAGAGTTGCTGTAGTAATTATTGAGGGTATTTCAGCAAAGCCGGCAACACCTAGGAGGATGAACATATAACCTATTTGACTGATTGTTGAGTATGCTAATATTCTCTTCAACTCTAGAGAACGTCCTGCGTTTATAGCACCGCTGATCATAGATAGCGTTCCAGAGATGAGCAGAAGGTAGAATATTATTGAGGCAGTAGTGCACGTCTCAGCTATGGTTGTTAGGTATGGAAGTAGGCGGAGTATGATGTACACACCAGCCTTAACCATGGTTGCTGAGTGTAGGAGTGCGGAGACTGGTGTAGGGCCGGCCATAGCGTAAGGTAGCCATATGTGTAGGGGGAATTGAGCGGACTTAGCTATAGGACCCGCAAGAAAGAAGAGTAGAGGGATGAGGGTCGCCCACTCAGGCAGACCGCTTATCGTTAAATCCTTAATAATTATTAAGTCTTCGTAGTAGGGAGACCCTGTTAGAACTATCAGCATTAACATACCTATAAGCATTAACGTATCTGCAGGGCCTACAAGTAGGAAGGTTATGTAGGAGCAATGAGTTGGTGGGTATAGTGTTGCCTTATTAGGCGGTCCTCCAATCCAGTACCTCCTTTCATCACCATAGTAGTAGCCGATGAGGAAATAACTACATAAACTCATACCCTCCCAACCGATGAACATTAGAAGGAAGTTATCTGAGTTAACGACTACTAACATACTTGCCATGAAGATAAGCATTAAAAACCAATACCTCTTAGTATCCCTATACTTCTCATCCCCACTCATATAACTGATAGAGTAGATGAGGATTAACGTGGTTAGTCCGCAAACTAGGGAGCTTACCAACACACTTAAAGGATCTACTCTAAACGAAACGTCAATAGATTTCATATAAGGTAGTTTTAACCACCCGTCAACTAATTTTAAATATACTACGTCCCCGTCAATTAGTTTAGAAAGCAGTATTAGAGAGGCTGTAAAGGATGTGGAGGAAGCTAGGATTGCGAGAATCCCTAGCAGTAAGTTACCCCTCATAACAAGTAGTAGTAATGCTATGAGTACAGGCGACGCTAACTCAACAAGCAGTAACTCCTTAATCATCACTACTCCATTGCCTAACTCTAACAACTACAATTAAAATCTATTGCAGTTTAAACTATAATGTAGGATTAAGTTGCTTAAAGCAATTTAATACTTAACCGTTACAACCTGAAAGCCCCGCTCTTTAGGGCGGGGAGGAGGTCAGACGTGTCTGGAAGGAATCCCCATTCCTGCTCTTTCTTAATCAGGATCTCACAACTGTATCTTAAATGTTGATCAAGTAGTTGCCTATGGACCTCCCTGCTATTAAGCCGTCCTTTATAGCTAGACCAATCCTAGAAGGTCCTAAAACAACGTCACCTGCTGCGTAAACACCTTTGCGGGTGGTTTCTCTTAGCTCATTTACTAATATCCTCCCATCCCTACCTAACCTTATCCCTAATTCACCATCGGCTACGGGGGGTGTGGGGACCTCACCGATACAGTTGATGACTACGTCAACATCTAATTCGAAGTCACTACCCTCTATTGGTATTGGTCTAGGTCTACCGCTCTCATCCGGCTCCCCCAACTTACACTTAACAAGCCTTACAGACTTTACAAAACCTCCACTACCAACGATCTCAGTAGGTATGACTAGGTCAACCCATAAGACTCCCATGCTAATTAACCTCATTATCTCCTTCTCCCCTGCCGGGGCTTCCTTAATGGTCCTCCTATAAAGCATGTAGACCCTAGACGCCTTTAACTTTAACGCCTCCATAGCAGCATCCACGGCAGATAACCCAGCCCCCACTACAGCAACTTTCTTACCACTTAATTCCGGAACTGAAGACCTGTCTAGATACCCTAATTCGTAGGCCTTAATCCTAAAAAGGATGTCTAAAGCCTTAAAGACGTTGTTATACTCCTCCCCTCTAATACCTAAGGACCTAGACCTCCAAGCCCCTGTGGATATCAGCACCGCATGATATCTATCTACTAGTTCATCTAACCCTATCTCAGACCTCACAAATTCGTCTCCCTCGTCAACACTCTTCTTAGAACTTACTACCTTAGTATGGCCTACGAAATTGATGTTGTAAGACTTCTGCAATTCTTCAACACCGTCTCTAACCTTTTTAACATCTATTCTACTACTAGGTATTGCAAAGAGTAGTAGGCCGCCAGGCTCGGGGAGTTTATCATATATGTCAACCTCAGCACCACTACATCCTAAATAGCTGGCTGCTACTAATCCAGCCGGACCAGAACCTATTACCGCTACTTTCTTACCGCTTAACCTTTTCTCAGGCATGCAAGCTAAGTTAAACCTCATAAAAACCCTTAATTCTTAAATATGTGTTCATTAATAAGTATTCCGGTCACGTGCTCGATATGTGGGCAGGTGTTTACATCATAGTAGCGTCGTTGCTATGGTCGACTATAGGTGTGGCAACGCTACTGAGTAATGATGTGGTCATCATGCTCATTACAAGATCACTGATAATTGCAGCTGTAGGTTTAGTAGTCTTTAGATCTAAGTCTAAAGCATCAGTACTTAGTGGTATGATGTTAGGACTACTCTTCGTATCGTACGTTGCTTCAATAATCTTAACTGGTGTAGGGCCAGCGGCTTACCTACTTTACACAGCACCTTTATGGAGTTCTATAATAGCGCTCAGGTACGGAGAACGGATGAATAGGAGGGTTTTATCGGGAATAGCGTTGGTATTAATTTCAGTGTTTTTAATGGGTCTTGAGAGTTTGGTGAACCGCACTATAAATTTTTACGGATTACTGGTAGGACTTTTGACAGGCTTTATCTACGGGTCATACATATCTACGGTGAGGTACTTCTCGTCGAAGGGTCTTGATAGAGAGGTGTCCTGGGGTGCCATGCCCTACGTATTACTCGTAGTACTGCCCTTAACGTTATACTATTCGTCAAGACTTAACCTACAGAACGCTGGTGAATCAGTAATTGCTGGTTCCTACCTAGCAGTTTTCTGTACGTTAATACCTTATAGGCTCTTCGCCAAGGGCGCTAAGCATTTAAGAGCATCTACAGCTTCTGTAATCGCGTCAGTAGAACCCGTGTTTGCATCAGTATGGGATTACGTCATATTTGGTAGAATTCCTACAGAACTCTTACTACTCGCATATGTATTAATGACTTTCGCGTTATTCTTAGTGTCGTCTGAGAAGTAACTTAAAACTACGTACTGCAATACTTAAATACCTCTCTCCTTCCTCCTCCTATCCGATGAGAGCTTGTAGTAGTATCCAAAATACCTTCTCTCACCAAAAGCCTCCACACCTTTAGTCCTCAACTCCTCTCTTAACCTATCCGCTAACTCCTTACTTAGCTCTCCCCTACTTTCCAAATAATCAATGACTTTTAAACCCTCTTCAACACTCTTAACCCTACCTAAGAAGTCGTATACATTGGGGGTGTAATCCCTTAACGGGTCTTTAGACAATTCACGGATGTTGAGCGTCGGTGTCTTACTATCTAATACCTCCTTCGACAGATTTGGGAAGAGCTTCCGAAATTCATTAACATCGAATTCAGGCAAACTAACTACCACTTCTAAATCTTTATTACACTTTATAAGTTATTATTTAATAGGTTGATGAAGCCTTCGATCGCTGATTAACGTGATGACGGCAGGGTTTAACTGAAGCTAGACTTCAACAACCTTACACTTAAGCTTGCTTAGAAAATCATTAAGCTTCTCTAAAGGTACTTTATAAGTGAATAAATACTTCTTCGTCCTAAATTTTACTTTAGCCACTCCCTCCTTCTCTAACTTTTTAACCCTACACTCCGTGACTACCTCACCCAACCTTACGGCTTGTTCCTCATTTCTTACTTCAATTGGCATGGTGTTCACCATATTTATGACTTGAGTTAGCTTTTAAGCATTATAACTAAGGGCAGGAAGTTTCACATTTATTGGGTATATAGGTCATTATTTACTCGTGGGAGTAATGCCATTAAAACTGAGTAGTAGACTAGGTCATCCCTCAGTAGGTGCCCATTAGTTAGGAGTTTTATGAAACCACCCTGCTCACCTATGTTCTTAGTCTTAAAGTATTCATCTACTAATACCTCTAATTCGCTCGCACTCCTTTCTACTAATTTATTAACAAACCTAGAGGGGATCTCGAAGGCTGGGCTTAAACCCACAGTAATCCTGTTATATCTATCAGCTATGACTGCTATATGGACGTCGAGCCAAGTATTACCTAAGTTGAAGAGACCGGCCTCAACACCGACTCCGTGCTCAGCCTCGCCTACTAATTCTAATGACTTTCTAGCCCTAAATAACGCACCCTTGAATGTGGTCTCTAGACTCATCGGTTGTGGAGTTATTTCCGAAGATACCTCAACCCCAACTACTTGGAAGTCTTTCACGAACATGCTGTAGGCTTTCTCAACACCTTTAAGCTTAGACCTATTCCTACTCCCCACAGATACTAACATCTAATAAATCCTTTAAATCAAGTACTATGACACTTAATAAAACTTATTATTAGTACAGTTACAATATATCGGGCGTTAGTAATGAGTTCTAGGGCTGATGTTATAGAGCCTATTAAAGACTTATACGGAATAGTGTTATTTTTCAGGGATAATGCGGTAGATGACGACTTCTACGAAGCCTTGGACAACGTATTACGTATGATTGAGGAATTCCTAGCTAGGGAGGATGTAAGTGAGGGAGCAGTTAAGGACTTTATAAATAAATTATATGTGTTTGTTAGGTCTAACCCGCTGACTAAGTTCCTAGCCATCTATGTTAGGGACTACCTCTAAATTACTTAAGCACTTGAGGATTTACAGGGTTTAAGGGTGGTAGACCCTTAAACCTACGGACTACCTCTTCAGCAGCCATTAATGACACCCTCCTCCAACACTCATAGGTTGAACCCCCTATATGTGGTGTTATGACTACGTTTGGGAGTTTGTAGAGTGGGTGTTCCTTAGGCAGGGGCTCCGGGTCTGTGACGTCTAATGCAGCTCCAGCAATCCACCCATCCCTCAAAGCCTTATAGAGTGCTTCAGTATCTATTAGCCCACCACGTGCTGTATTTACTATTATTGCGGAGGGCTTCATAATCTTAAGCCTTTCCTCATTTATTAAGTGGTAGGTCTCCTTAGTCAGGGGTGCGTGGATTGATATTATATCCGACTGCCTAAGCAGTGTGTCTAGGTCTACTAACCTAACGCCTAATTCCCTAGCCCTACTCTCAGATACGTATGGGTCGTATGCTAAGACCTCAGCAGCCTCCATAGCTCTAACTATCCTAGCAACCCTCCCCCCTATATTACCAATGCCTATTAATCCGACAACCTTCCCGTAAACTTCACTACCAGTACCGTAGACTCTAGCCTCATCCCACCCACCCGTACGCATTTTCTCGGTAACTAAGTGGAGCTTCCTTAAAGCTGTAATCATGAGACCTATGGTTAACTCAGCGACTGATTGTGCATTAGCTCCAGGTGTGTAGGTTACTAATACCCCCCTCCTAGTAGCCTCATCCACGTCAACTCTATCAAAACCTACGCCATGGACTGAAATGATCTTTAAGTTAGGACACACATCCATTACTGCCTTATCAACACGACCTATCCTAACTAATATTGCCTCAGCACCAGTAGCCCCCCTCACAACATCTTCATCAACAGTCCACCCCTTAGTAGTAACCTCTCTCACTATGAAGTGCTCTCTAAGAAGCTTTAAAGCATCCTCATGAACTGGCGCATCCTTAGTTGAGAGTACGGCCACAATGGGTTTACTACTCATCTAACCACCATGAGAAGTGGTATGAGGGCAATTAAAATACTTTATACGTGGTAGCCGGGCGGGGATTCGAACCCCGGTCACGGGGGTTCTCCCACCTAGGACCAAATTCGGGGGCACTTAAAGCGCCTGCCCCGCATCCTTGACCGCTAGACGACCCGGCTTCAGTAGAATTTAAGTAAGTGTAATTTAAATACTTTTACAGTAGGACTTACGTTAACGTGGAGGGAGTTAAAGGAATTTAAGGTATTACTGTGATATTACTTAACTTATATGACTACCTAATTAGGTCTTACTACAGCATTTCTTATAACCCACATAACATACAGTAAAACTTAGGTGTTAGAGTAATGAAGGGTTGCTGTATTGCTAAACTATTAGTGGATTTAGGCATACATCCGGACTTCAAGTTGTTTAAGGATAGACTACTAGCTCAGAAGATAGTGTACCTAGCTCAAACTATTTTCAACATAAACTTTGGCTATAAGTTTATATGGCATATTAGAGGTCCTTACTCGAAAGCGTTAAGCAGGGATCTAAAAGTACCTGAAGACTACGTTGCGTGTAGGTGTTCAGAGATAGACGGTAATGCCTTCTTAAAGCTTAAGTCATTGATAAACGAGTTGAGGGGTTTAAACATCGATTTAAGTTTGTCGTTGGAGATAATTGCTAGCTACTTAATGCTTTCTAGAGATGTCTACCCAAGACCTGAAGATCCTGTTAAGGAATTGCTTTTAAGAAAGCCGTACGTAAGTTATGAAAATGTTAACGCAGTCTTAAGAATTTCTAGTAAGTACCTTAATAATTAACTATTATAGCTGAGAGTCTCGTTCTTAAGGTCGGTGTTATTTACTAACTTATTAATAATCTCTATTGTCGATTCCTCGTCCTTAGACTCTAGGTATTCAGTCTCATAGCTTAACGCTGTCTCAGGGTCTTTTAAAGCACTTCCAGTAGCTATAGCTACTACTGATTCATCCCTCTTAATAATTCCTAGCTCAACAGCTTTCTGAACTCCTGCGATTGATGCCGCACTAGCAGGTTCTACTCCAAGACCTTCAGCTCTTGCAAGCATTTTCTGAGCCTCACATATCTCTACATCACTAACTGCTAACGCCGTCCCACTACTTTCTCTAAGCACCTTTAAAGCCCTCTCCCAATGTACTGGGTTACCGATCCTAATAGCTGACGCTATAGTTTCAACATTAGCTTGCGGTACGTAACTACCGCTGTGGAATGCCTTAACTATTGGTGAGGCTCCCTCCGCCTGAACTGCTAATATTTTAGGTAATTTGTTAATAAGTCCTAACCTCATGAGTTCTTTAAGCCCCTTCCATAAGGAGGTGATGTTACCAGCGTTTCCTACAGGTATTGAGATCCAGTCAGGGACTCCTAACTCATCAACTATTTCATAACCTACTGTTTTCTGCCCCTCAATCCTCCACGGATTTATGGAATTTAATGGATACACCCTTAAGTTTTTTGCTAGATTCATAATTACCTTCATAGCTAGGTCGAAATTACCTCCAACCTCAATAACCGTAGCACCATATAGTACTGCCTGACCCATCTTACCCTTAGCAATTCCATTCCTAGGAACTACTAAAATTGGTTTAAGTCCAGCCTTCCTAGCATAAGCAGCCATACTAGATGATGTGTTACCGGTGGATGCGCATATAACAGCTTTAACTCCTAAGTATTTTGCCATAGAGATAGCTACGGTCATACCCCTATCCTTAAAACTACCTGTCGGGTTATTCCCCTCATACTTCACGTAGATTTTATTAATCCCTAGTAGATTGCCTAAGTTCTTAGCATGGATTAATGGTGTTCCACCCTCCCCTAACGTAACTATCTCAGCGTTCTCAGGTAGTGGGATTAACTCCCTATACCTCCATACGGAGAATCTCCTACTCCTAAATAACTCCCAACTTAGGTTTTGAGGAACTTCACCTAGTTCGACTCTAAGCAACCCACCGCAGTCGCAAAGAACCCTATAACTTAGGATACCGTAGTTTCTCCCGCACCTATCACAAACTAATTGGTTTGGGGCATATTAATCACCAGTTACGTATTATTCTGAGATTTAAATAGTTAACTTTAGGATGTGGTGATTAAAAATATTAAGTTATTTGATGATGTATTAGCAGGCGGGATTTAATGGTTAGGTTGGGAAGTACTTCAAGCATTGGTAAGGGTGTTAAGAGCATTTACGATGAGATCTACGGATATATACCAGTGTCAGAGCTTGAGCTTAAGGTAATTGAGACCCCCACTGTTCAGAGGTTAAGGAGAATTAAACAACTAGCTCTTGCTTGGTACGTCTATCCAGGAGCCGTACATACAAGGTTTTCCCACTCCTTAGGGGTGATGCATGTTATAGGGATTATTGCAAATAAGTTCATAGACGAGGGCTTCATGAAGAAGGATGATTACGAACTCCTCAGGATTGCTGGGATACTACATGATGTAGGACATACACCGTATAGTCATGCCATCGAACTCTACATGACTCAAGCATTTAGGATAAGGCATGAAGAGTTAGCTACATATGTGATTGAGAACGATCCATACCTAAATGATGTATTCTCAAACTACGGCGTAACTCCTAAGGAGGTCTCATCGATAATTAGGGGTACTCATAAAGAACCGCTGTATAATATGTTACTCTCAAGCGACTTAGATGCTGATAGGATTGACTACCTGCTGAGGGACTCACTGCATACAGGGGTTGCATACGGTATGATAGACATAGATAGAGTGCTCCATACAATAACTGTAGATAAGGATGGAGAGTTAGCCGTACCTGCAAAATCAGTACAAGCGATAGAGAATTTTTACATCGCTAGGATGCATATGTATAGGGCAGTCTACCACCATAAGACTATAGCCGCATTCCAGATGATGATGAAATCGATCTACGAGTTAATGCTTAGTGAGTTAAGAGAGTATCTCGAACCATTTACGACTATATCGAATATGCTTTCAGCTATTAGGAAGGGGAGCTTCTACCTATGGGATGATAACTTTATGGCAGGCCTCATGAATTTAGTATTAGTTAAGAATTTAGGTAGTGAGGACTTAAGAGACCTTATAAGGTTATTACTAAATAGAGTTGGATATAAGGCAGTATACGATAAAATCAAACTATCACATGAGCCGATAGCTCTGACAGGTGATGAGGAGGCTAAGACTTTAGGTAATTTAAGGGAATTGATAACTAATGGCTTAGGTTATAAAGACTTTATGGCGATTCCCTACGTCGAAGAGTTAAACTTAGTTGATGAGGATCTATGCGTTAAGATAGTAGAGAACGGTACAACTATCAGGATAACAGAGTTTGAGTCATCGATAATTTACTCCATACCTAGGTATATATCTATAACCAGACTGTATGTACATCCGTACATACTCGATAAGGTTAGAAGCCTAATTATGAGGCAATCACGTTAAGAATGTACAAGTTAAAAACTACAACTTGTCAAAGCGCTAACTTCCTTATACATTAAGTATGCGTCCTCACCGTCAGGGTAATACCCTTTTAAAACCTTACATACCTTATATCCTAACGACTCATACATCTTAATGGCTACGTAATTACTTACGGAAACCTCTAATTTGAACTTATTGATACCATCCTTAAGAAGTCTGGATTCCACGTATTTCATTAACGACTTACCTAATCCGCGACCTCTATACTCTGGGTCTACAGCTATGGAGATTATATGACCTGAACCATCTTTATCTACACCTGCGACAACGTAGCCAACAACCTTACCACAATACTCACTTATGAGGAAGTACTTCGGATATAAGGTCATGAGGGTGAAGAAAGCTACTGCCGGGTAGGGATATTTAAATGATTTTCTCTCAATATCAACTACATGCTTAATATCGTTGAGGCCAACTTCCCTGATAGTTAGTGAGCACCCATCCATTGACGACCCGGCCTCCAATACTGAAGACGAGCTGACTTATCAGCTACCCAATTAAATTTTAGGAAACTCATCTAAATTTAAAACATCGTACTTTGAGATAATGTTGGTGTGTTTCATGAAGTTCGGCACTAAGGAAACAGCCTTATATTGGGAGTCTGAGTCGAAGGATAGGAGAAGATGGGTGCTCATAGTTGGTGAGAAGCTCATGCTTATAATGGTTGAATTAGACCCAGGTGCTACCGTTCCATGGCATTCACACGAGCAAGAGCAGGTGAGCTTCGTCTTAAAGGGTAGTGCTGAGGTAAGGACATCGGAGGGGGTCTACATATTTAATGAGGGTTCAGCATATAATTTCAAATCTAACGAACCGCATGAAACCCGAAATCCAGGTCCCGGCAAACTCGTAGTTATTGAGGTCTTCTCACCACCGCGTGAGGATTTATTAAAGTAAAACACGTTATACTATTAGTAACAGAGTTTAATTTTCTTTCAGCTAACGACGAATTTAAAGGATTTAGAAGGTTTAGACGTGGAAGACCAGCTAATAAGCTAATTCCTCAGTAGAAACTTATGAACCTAATGAAATGCTTGAAGGTAAGTTCCCCCACATTAATGTAGTCTTAGCATCACCTGTCAATACAACCCTCAAAGACTCTAAGGAATGGTGAATTGATGGAGGTCCTCGTTCAGGGAAGCTCGAAATAACCAAAAAAGTGATATATGTTATTTAGACCTTAGAGCATGTCAATTACATGATTACTTAATTACTATTACGAGTATTCATGAACTTTGTAAATAATTGCTAATCCAACCGTTTCTCGGTAGATGGCTGTTCATAGGCTTTCATTGCTCTTTTATATCCAGTCTTCCAGCCATCTACCTCTCAACGGTCTCCTCGGAGCCCCTCACCGCGGAGGCTCCCTGTAGTCACCTACGGGTTCACCGCTCCGCGGGTCTTGGAACCCTGAGGGCACGCTAACTACATAAGTTTTTAGGTTTAAAAACTTTATGGGCCCAGGGGGACCTCCAGCTCGCATGAGTACCGC
>Ga0105162_1000976_pt1 | contig 17200 bp, 15 predicted proteins | sample JNZ201metaG_FD_81532 | JGI IMG/M metagenome (GOLD analysis project Ga0105162, IMG submission 81532) | Hot spring microbial communities from Jinze hot spring, China to study Microbial Dark Matter (Phase II) - JNZ 20120812A | ecosystem: Environmental > Aquatic > Thermal springs > Hot (42-90C) >...
CCTTCAAGACTTACACATCCCGTGCCCATAGATTACCCCAGCCTTTTCTTACAGAAATACCAGTCTTTTCACTCATAACCCTCCTCAAGCCTTTTTATGGCTTCTTCGTAAGTTGTGGGTGGGGGAACAATTACCTTGGTATTCTCTTCGCTAAACTCCCAGGTTTGTGGTGTTGGCACCCAGTCCGCAGGAGTTGCTACACCATACTTGTCAGCCGTTTGCAAGGCATCTATAAGCCTAAGTATCTCCCTCATATTTCTGCCTGCAGAGAGCGGATAGTAAATAATAGCTCTTATCTTTCCATTAGGGTCAATAACAAAGACTGCCCTCACAGTGACTGTAGAACTCTCCCCAGGGTGAAGCATCCCATAAAGCCTTGCTACCTTCCCATCTACATCTGCCACAATGGGGAAAGGAATGTCTACCCCCATCTTTTCCTTAATATTCATCACCCAAGCAATGTGGGAAAAGGTGCTGTCAATGCTCAGTCCAAGGAGTTGAACATTCCTTTTCTGGAATTCCTCATGAAGCTTGGCAAAACCCATAAACTCTGTAGTACAAACTGGAGTAAAATCTGCTGGATGGGAGAAAAATACTAACCACTGCCCTTGAAAATCCTCAGGAAACTTAATAGGCCCCATAGTTGTTTGAGCCTCATAAGCTGGTGCTGGATCTCCAATCCTGGGCATGCTGACCACTTGTTCCATAGCCCAACCTTCTTATATTGATTTTTATTTGATAACAATTATTATAAACGTATTTTAATAAACTTCAAGAAGCTAAAGATTCAAAAATTTATTGCTTTAAAAGAACAGAAAGGGTATTACATTTGGAAAAAATTTGGTCAAATTAAACCCAGGTGCCCTAAAATAATTTCATATTTTATTGGCTTAAGCCCGAAGCTACTATATTCAATTTTACAAGCTGACTATTAGTTTGAGCCAAAAACCTTGATTTAGCCTTGAGATGTGCTACCTTATTGAATAAAAAAATCCAATACAGGTGGGCAAAGGCCATGTTTGAAAGTTTAACTGAACGGTTAGAAAAGGCCCTTTCTGGTTTCAAAGATAAGGGGAAGCTTAGTCCTGATGATGTCAAAAAAGGGCTTAGAGAGATTAGACTTGCCCTGCTTGAGGCAGATGTTAACTACAAGGTGGTTAAAGACTTTTTAGCTCGAGTAGAAGCTCGGGCTCTCACTTCAGAGGTTCTGGAGAGCCTCACTCCCTTTCAACAGATGGTCAAAATTGTCTATGATGAACTTGTAAATACCCTTGGCGGAAAGGCCCAGGGTTTAAATCTAACAGGGAAACCTTCAGTGATCCTACTTGCAGGGCTACAGGGGTCAGGAAAAACTACCACGGCAGCTAAATTAGCTAATTATCTGCGAAAAAAGGGGCATCATCCCCTTCTTGTCTCTACTGATGTCTACAGGCCTGCAGCAATAGAGCAGTTAAAGATCCTCTCTACCAAAATTAATATTCCCTTTGAGGATGCTCATCCCACAGAGAAGCCTTTGGCGATTGCCGAAAGGGCAGTAAAAAAGGCCAAAGAGCTCGGACGAGACGTGGTGATTGTGGATACTGCTGGGAGGTTACACATTGATGATGCCCTTATGGATGAGCTAACGGAGCTTCGTAATGCCCTAAGGCCCACGGAAGTCCTACTTGTTGCTGATGCCATGATGGGGCAGGATGCCGTTAATGTAGCTAAGACCTTTCATGAGAGGGTTCAGTTAACAGGCATTATTCTCACGAAGGTAGAAGGGGATGCCAGAGGTGGAGCAGCCCTCTCTATTAAAGAGGTTACAGGCTGCCCCATAAAGTTCCTCGGGGTGGGTGAAAAGATCGAGGCCTTAGAGGTCTTCCATCCAGAAAGGTTAGCTTCCCGCATCTTAGGTATGGGAGATATATTAACCCTTATTGAAAAGGCTCAAGAGGCCTTTGACCTTAAAAAAGCTAAGGAACTTGAAAAAAAACTTAAAAAACTTCAATTTGATCTGGAAGACCTGAGGGAACAGCTAAGGCAAATTAAAAAATTGGGTTCCGTAAAAGATATTTTGAGCTTCTTACCAGGTATTGGTAAAAAAATAGAGAGTTTGCCTATTGATGAAAAAGAGATAATCAAGATGGAAGCTATTTTAAATTCTATGACTCCACAAGAACGGAGGAATCCTCATATAATCAACGCCAGTAGAAAAAGGCGTATTGCCAAAGGCTCGGGGACAACCGTCCAGGATGTGAATAAACTTTTGAGAAGCTTTGAAGAAATGAGGGCCATGATGAAACACTTTAAAAGCCCAGGGAAAATGCAGGGCCTTTTGAGAAGATTTTTGGGAGTATAAGATGCCTCAAAAGATTGTTTGCACCAATCGCAAGGCCCATCATCTTTACGAAATTGAGGAGACCTATGAAGCAGGGATTCAGCTCCTTGGATGTGAGGTGAAATCTTTACGGGAGGGTAGAGCAAACCTCTCTGATAGCTTTGCCAGGGTGGTAAACGGTGAGGTCTATCTCTATAACTTTCATATAAGTCCCTATCCCCATAGCTTTGAAGCTAAGAATCTTGATCCTACAAGGACAAGAAAACTTCTTTTGAAAAAATCGGAAATAAAAAGACTTTCTGGTAAGGTTCAAGAAAAGGGTTATACTCTCATCCCCTTGAAGGTCTATTTTAATGAAAGAGGATTAGCCAAAGTAGAGCTTGCTTTAGCGAAAGGTAAAAAGGTAATAGATAGAAGAGAGGATATAAAAAGAAAGGAAGTGGAGCGCGAGCTTAGAAGAAAGTATAAGGGTCGTATAAAATAGAACCCTAATCAGATGCGTCCTCTATATCTCAAAATTCAAGGATTCGGCCCCTTCTTAGAGGCAGAAATTCCTGAAGAAACCTTTCAGCTTATCAATCAGGAAAAACTCTTTCTCATCTCTGGGGAAATAGGGGCAGGTAAGACTACCCTCTTTGATGCCATACTCTTTGCCCTCTTCGGAGAAGCCTCTTTTCCTGATAGGAATCCCGAGGATCTCATCTCCCATTTACTCACAGATCGCTCCTCACTATACCCAGAGGTAAACTTTAAATTCCTCTTGGATGGAAAGATTTATTACATCCTAAGAAGACCTAATTATAGAAACAGAAAAAACACAGTTGCCCTTTGGATTAATAATAGACTATATTCTCAACAAATCTCTGAAGTAAACCTAAAAATCCTTGAGATCATTGGGCTTAAGGCTAAACAATTTAAAAAGGTCTTTTTACTTCCCCAGGGGGAATACAGAAAAATCCTTCTCTCTAAGCCTGATGAAAGAAGAGAACTCTTTGAACTCCTCTTTGACACAGACTTTCTCTCCCGTTTAGAGACCTTTTTCAAAGAGACCCTGAAACAAAAGAGAGAACTTCTTACCACCTTAGAAGAGAGAGAAAAGGAGCTTCTTCAACTTGCCCAGGTCTCTAAGCCTGAAGACTTAAAGAAAAAGAGTGAAGAAAAAAGAAAAAGGCTTGAGGCCCTTGAGGGGGAGCTTAAGGATCTGCAAATAAGGCTTCATAAATTAGAGGGGGAATTAAAATACTGGGAACAAGTCGCTTATCTCTGGAGGGAATTCAAGAGGATTTCCACTCTTCTTTCTGACCTGGAAAAGCAAATTCCTGAAATAGAGATGATGAAAATTAAGCTCCAAAAACTTGAAGCTCTAAAAGAAAAAAGCTTCCATTATGAACATTTGAGAAGGCTTTGGTGGAAACTCAGGAAAGGAAAAGAGACTGAAAAGCATCTCTCAAGAGAGGCAAGAGAGCTTTCATCCCTTCTTAAGGAAAAAGAGAGGGCCTGGGAAGACTTAAAAAACCAAGAAAACTACTATGCTAACCTTAAGACAAACCTCATAAAGAAGGAAGACCTTTTGAAGTCCCTTAAGAGAAGGCTCCTTCTCACAGAAGAGGCCAAAAAATTGGAAAGGGAGTTTCACACTCAGGTAAAACTCTTTGAAGCGCAAACTGAAGAGGAAGAAAAATGTAAGAGGGCGCTTGAAAGTCTCCTTCAGGAAAAAGACCTTTTAAAGAAATTTCAGGACCTTAGGAAAAGCTTAGAAGAACTTCAAAAAATGGAGAACCTACTTCAGGCCTATCATCAGGGCACTGGGCAACTGAGGGCGCTCTTGGGCAAAATTCAGGAAGAGGAGGAAGAAATTAGGCAAAAAAGGGAGGTGTATGAAAGGTTAAAAGAAAGGGCCCTTGCTGTAACTTTGGCAGGAAAACTTAAAAAGGGAGAGCCCTGCCCTGTGTGCGGATCAAGGGAACACCCTCATAAGGCAACCCCAGATCTCTTTCTCTCTTCAACGCTTGAAAGCTTAGAAAGAGAGCTTCAAGAGAAGGAAAGGCAGCTTGAAAATCTAAAAAAAGAAAAAAATCAACTTGAGGGGAAACTTGTCACCTTAAGAGAGCTTATAAAAATAGAGGAAAGTGAGCTTCACTTACAAAAGAAAGAGATCTTAAGCGAGCTTAGCTCTTTAGAGAAATGGCCCTTTCGTTTTGCTGATCTTAAGCAGCTTGAGAGAGAAGAGGCAAGGCTTAAAGAAAAAGTGGAGAAGCTCTCCAAAGAGAGAGAAAGGCTTAGGGGTTTCTTAGAAACTCTGAAAACAAAAAGGGCAGCCTTAGAGGGAGAACTAAAGGGCCTCTCTCAAGAGGCAGAAGATGTGATTTCTGAAGAGGTTCTACAGAAAGAAATCTCAATTCTAAAGAGAGAAATAGAGGGTTTTGAACAGGCAAAGGAGGCCCTATTGGAAGAGCTTAAAAACCTTGAAAAGAATTTAACCAAGACTGAAATCTCTCTAAAGGAACTTCAAAGGGAGTTAAAGGAGGCTTTAGAGGAATACCGTAAAACCCTAAAAGAAGTATTCGCTTTAATTAAATCGGGAGTTTTCCAAAATATTAAAGAATTAAAGGTTTACTGGGAAGAATTGGGGAAACTTGACCACCTAAGAGAGCAAATCCAGACCTTTGAAAAGGATTGGGCCTCTCTAACAGGGGCAAAGGAAAACCTGCTAAGAGAGTTAGAGGCCCTCTCTATAAGCTTTAACCCAGATTTTGAGGCCCTTCTTGAGGAAAGGCTTTCCACCTTAGCTAATGCAAAAAGGCTTTTAGAGGAAAAAAGGCATTTTCTTACCTTAGAGATTGGTAAGGACAAAGAGGCCCTCTCACAGATTATCTCCATTGAAAATAGTCTACAACAAATCTTAAAGGAAAAGAAAGCCTTAGAGGAAGAGTATGGCACCCTTGAGCGTATAGCCAACCTTCTCTCTGGAAAGCCTCATGGAATTTCCTTTCACTCCTTTGTGCTCTCTCGTTTCTTGGGATTGATCTTGAGGAGGGCTAATCATTATCTTTCTGAATTTACCTTTGGGCGCTATCACTTTGTAGAGGGTGAAGTTTTCTCTAAGAGATTTATCTTAGAGGTCTTTGATATTTACACAGGTCAAAAAAGGGAAGTAAAGACCCTTTCAGGAGGTGAGTCCTTCCTTGCCTCTTTAGCCTTTGCTTTGGGCACTTCAGATACCCTACTTAGGCTTGCAAATAAACGCTCTATGGAAACCCTTCTCATTGATGAGGGTTTTGGTAATCTTGATGAGGGCACCTTAGGCAAGGTTACAGAGACCTTGTTACAGCTTTCGCAACAGAGAAACAAAGTTGTGGGTGTTATCTCCCACCTAAGGGAGCTTCGAGACCGTTTTCCCGTTATCCTTGAGGTTATAAAGGATAAGGAAGAGGGTAGTAAGATTAGGCTTAGGAGAAATCAGTGAATCTCATAGCTTTAGTCTTAGCAGGAGGGCTTGGAAAGCGCATCGGAGGAGAAAAAGAGGCTAAATCTCTTTGGGGAAAACCTCTCCTTTACTGGGCCATAAAGCCCTACTTAGAACTAAGGCTTAGAATAGCCCTCTCTGTGAGAGACCCTAATCAAGAAGCCTCCTTGAAGGACCTTTTAAAGGGGCTAACCCTTCCCGTAGAGGAGTTTCTTTTTTTTCAAGACGATCCCTCTTTTAAAGGACAGGGGCCTCTTTCTGGCCTCTACAGTGCCATGCTTAAGGTGCCTAAGGATACTTTACTTATCGCCTCAGCAGTAGATCAACCTCTTCTTGAAGTTTCTCTTTTGAAGGAATTATTAAGCTTGGGAGAAGTTTTCCTCTCCTTTGCTGTGCTCTGTGAAAAAGAAGATAAACCAGAGCCTCTTCCAGGTATTTATCCAGCAAGCCTTTTGACTGAACTAAGAAGTTATTTGAGGGTTTCCCCTAAATGGAGCCTTAAGGGATTCATTTCATACCTAAGTTCAAAAAATCTACTTGTCACTTTTAAAAGCTGGCCTATAATAGATCCGCAAGGCCAAAGTTTTGTGAACATTAATTCCTTAGTAGATCTTGAAAAAGTAGCTACATGTTTTTACCCGAGACAAATTTAGAGCGTATTATTAAGATTTTAGTTGTTGATGATGATCCCGCCATTAGAGAAAACATAGCTGAAATACTGAGTGCTGAGGGCTATCAGGTTCATACTGCAGAAAACGGAAAAGTAGCCCTTAAAACCATATCCCTCATCAATCCAGACATCGTGCTTACTGATTACATCATGCCTGAGATGGATGGAATCACCCTCTGTAAGATCTTGAAAAATAATCCTGAAACTATGGATATAGGGGTTATTCTTATAACGGGAGTCAATGATTTAGACACTCGAGTAAAAGGGCTTCTTGCTGGGGCGGATGACTTTCTTAATAAACCCTTTATGATCCCAGAACTGCAGGCTCGTATAAAGTCTCTTTCTAAAGCTAAGCTTTATCACGACTTTATGAAGGACTATCAAAATAAGCTTGAGAAAGAGGTAGAAAAAAAGACTGCCGAGCTACTCAAGGCCAACATTGAATTACAACTTGCCTTAGCTGAGATTAAGGAACTTTCCTTAGAGATCATTTATCGCTTAGCTAAGGCAGCAGAGTATAGAGATGAACATACGGGTTATCACATACAGCGGATAGCCTATTATGGAGTAGCCATAGGTGCCCATATCGGCTTAGATAACGAGGCCCTTGAGGTCCTCAAATATGCCTCGCCCCTTCATGATATTGGCAAACTTGGTATTCCCGATGGTATTCTTCTTAAACCAGGAGCCCTAACTAAAGAAGAGTGGGAGATTATGAAGCTTCACACCACTATTGGGGCTGAAATTCTTAAGGGTTCCAAAATAAGGTATCTCAAGGCAGCAGAAAAGATTGCCCTTTATCACCATGAGAGATGGGATGGAACTGGCTATCCAGAGGGGCTAAAGGGGCAAAAGATCCCTCTCTTTGCCAGGATAACGGCCATAGCCGATGTCTTTGATGCCCTTACCACAAATAGACCATACCGAAAGGCTTTGAGCACTGAAGAGGCCTTTGAGCTTATCTTGAAGGGCAAAGGCTCTCACTTTGACCCTGATTTAGTTGATGCCTTTTTAGCTATTCAAGAGGAAATTCTTTCCATTAAAGAGCTCTTTAAAGACGATACCGAAATTCCTCATCTTTTTAGGTTGACCCAAGCTTTAAGGAGCATAAAGTAAGAAATTTTTGTATCTTAATGTTATATCTTAAGTTATCCTTAACTCAGATTGACAAAGCTCTTTCAATCTCAGGGCATTAGCTACAGCATAACCAAGGGCCGTGTTATCAAAGTAAATATAAGCTTCCGAAGGATTATAGGCCTCAATCTTATTCTTTAAAGCCACAAGCTCTTCCTCTTCATAATTAGAAACATAGAGTTCCTTTGAGCCATGCATCCTAAAGTAGAGAAAATCTGCCGTCTTAACCTCATACCAAGAGGGATATCGCTTGCCACAATCGGAAAAACAAAGACAGATCCCATATTCTCTTAACAGATCTGCCCATTCGGGATCATGAAAACTCTGATTTCTTATTTCTACTACAATTTTAAATTCCTCAGTGGGAAGAAGTTTAAGAAAGGCCTCACAAAGCCCCCTTTCATACTTCAAAGAGGGAGGAAATTGAAAAAGTAAGACCTTAGCCTTCTCCTTCAAGGGCTTAAAGCTTTTGAGAAACTCCTTAAGAGAGTCCTCAATATCTTTGAGCTTTTTAATATGGGTGATCACCTTAGGGGCCTTAAGGGAGAAGACAAAGCCTTGCGGGGTTTCTTCATACCATTTCTGAAAGGTAGTTGCCTTAGGCGTTCGATAAAAGGTCACATTAAGTTCTACGGTATTAAAATACTGGGCATAAAAGGCAAGCCAGTCTTTACTTTTTAATTCTGGTGGATAAAAAATACCCCTAAAGGAGAGATAGCTCCATCCAGATGTCCCTATAAAATAGGCTCTATTTGCCAATTAACTTCCTCTTTAATTTATAGAGGGCCTTTTTGGCAGCCAGATTTTCTGCTTCTTTACGGGAAGCCCCTTTAGCTAAAGCTAAGACTTCTCCCACAACCTTAACTGCCACCTCTATTTGAGGTCTGTGGGCAGGACCTTTTATCTCTATTACTTCATAAGTTGGGATCTCTCCTCTATTTTTCTGGAGAAACTCTTGGAGCTTGGTCTTGTAATCAGTAATTTTTGAGGCCTTCAGGGTTCTAAAGTAAGGAGAAAAAAGCTTTTTAATCACTTCGCAAGTTCTCTCTAAGCCCTGATCAATAAAGAGTGCTCCTATCAAAGCCTCCAAGGTCCTTCCTGCAATATTTTTTTTACTCTTGGGGTCAAGAGACTGTTCCCTTCTTCCGAGCAGGATAAACTCTTCGAGCTTCAGATCTTCAGCTACTTTGATCAATCTCTCTTTACAAACTAAATAGGCCCTTTTTTTAGTGAGCTCTCCCTCCCTGTCTTTGGGAAACTTTTCATAAAGATAAAAGGAGATACAGAGGTTTAACACGGCATCTCCAATAAATTCGAGCCTTTCATTATCCTCAAGGCCCTCTTCTTTGTGACAGAGCCTATAGGAGCTATGCGTTAAGGCTTGTTTCAAGAGATTTTTATTAGTAAAGGTGATCCCGAGAAGATTCTCTAACTCTTCTGGCTCCCTCACCATTTAAACCTGGATTCCTATTTAGCCACTAAAAAGGCTGTGCGAAATCTCTCTCTCTTTAGTTTTCCAGCAAAGACCAGAGCTGAGTCTAAGTCATTAGATAAGAAAATCTGAACCCTATATAATAATCCCATTTCAGGATGCTGATAGGGCTCAATCCTAACCTGAGTGAAGTCTCTTTCAAGTTCCTCTTTAAATCTCAAGGCATTGCTGTAATTCTTAAAGGCGCCAACTTGGAGGTAAAATTCATTAAACCTGAAGTTTGGTTTTTCCCTGAAGACCACTTGATTGCCCCTTAGTTCACCCTCACCAAGGGCTACAATTTTCACTCTGGCTGTGCCCTTTCCAATAATGCCAAGTTCTCGGGCACTGGCATAGCTAAGATCCAGACAGCGATCCTCCACAAAGGGCCCCCGATCATTTATCCTTACTACAAGCTGTCTTCCATTCTCCAAATTAGTTACCAAGACAAAGGTGCCTATGGGAAGAATCTTATGGGCTGCTGTAAACTCATACATATTGTAAATCTCGCCACCAGCAGCTTGCCTCCCATGAAAACCTGGACCATACCAGGAGGCTACACATTCCTCCTCATAGCCCTCAGCCTTGGGCAAGGGGTAATAAGTCTTGCCAAAAATTGTATAAGGCCTTAGCCACCCAGGAACAGGCCTTGTTGTCTCTGAAGGAGGGATACTTATAGAAGCTGAAGGTATCTCTCGAGGGGGCTTAGCACAACTTGTAAAGATTAAGACTAAAAGAAGCAGAATAAACTTCATTTTAGCCTCTTTGCATAAGCTCAGCCACCTTCTTAGCAAAATAGGTTATGATCAAATCTGCCCCAGCCCTTTTGATACTAATTAAACTTTCCCACATGACCCTTTCTTCTTCTAAGTAGCCAAGTTTCCCTGCCGCCTTAATCATGGCATATTCTCCGCTCACCTGATAGGCTGCCAGGGGATGATGGGTATTCTCTCTTAGCATTTTAATGATATCTAAACAGGGCATAGCTGGCTTCACCATTATTATATCGGCTCCTTCCTCTATGTCCATAAGGGCCTCTCTTAAGGCCTCTCTACTGTTTGCAGGATCCATCTGATAAGTCCTTCTATCACCAAATTTTGGGGTAGAATGAGCAGCCTCCCTAAAGGGCCCATAAAAACTACTACAATATTTCACGGCATAGCTCATAATCGCCACATGAGAAAAGCCAGCCTCATCCAAGGCCTCACGGATCCTGGCAACCCTTCCATCCATCATATCTGATGGGGCAACCCAGTCAGCTCCTGCCTTAGCATGGGAAAGGGCAATCCTGGCAAGTTGCTCCAATGTAGCATCATTATCCACATCACCCCCTTTAATTATCCCACAGTGGCCATGAGAGGTATACTCACAGAGACAGACATCGGTTATAACCACCACCTGAGGGAACTTATCTTTCAAAGTCTTTACTGCCCTCTGAATAATCCCCTCTTTAGCGTAGGCAGAAGACCCAACTTCATCCTTATGGGCAGGAATACCAAAGAGGATAAAGGCCTTTAGACCAAGCTCTGTGGCCTCTCTCACCTCTTCAATAACCCTGTCAAGGGAGAAACGATAGATTCCAGGCATGGAAGTTATCTCTTCCTTAATACCTTTGCCCTCACAAATAAAGAGGGGATAGATGAGGTCATCTACAGTTAAAACTGTCTCTCTTACTAAGGACCTTATGGCCTCTGTTCTTCTAAGTCTTCTTGCACGGTATTCAGGAAACATCATGTCCAAACCTCCAAGTTTTACTCGTTTAGAGCCTTTTTCATCAATTCAAAGACTATTTTTAGGTCTTCCCTGTAATCGTTAAAAAGATGAATAAGGAGCACAGGCTTTTCTCTTTCCACAAGGGCCTTAAAATCGCCAAAGGCCTGAGCAAATTGCTGGTCCCAGAAGGTGTAACCTTCCCCAGGAATTACCTGATTCTCTATACGTCCTCTGCGGGTGAAGATGAGAAATCTGGAAAGACGAGGCCCTCCTTTAAAGAGTTGTCCCGTGGAATGTAGGTAACGCGGCCCAAAACCAAAGACAGTGGCACAGTTTTTCTTTTCCCTAACAAAGGTCCTCATGTCTCTTATTATATCTTCTACCTCAGGGTCATAGGGAAGATAGGCCAAAAAACCCACATAGATCCAAGGGGCAAATTCCTGAAAGAACCTCTTTAGGGCTGCTGAGAGTTTGGGATATTCTAAACCCAAAGTTTTATCATAATAAAACCCAAGGCCTGTATCACTATCCACATAGAGGTCTACACCAAAATCCCTTTCACTCTTAAATTTCTCCAAGAGTTCTACCGTCCTTTTTTTAGAGAGCACCACATCAGGCTCATCAAAGGGATTAACCCCTATGAAATAGGCTGTAAGGGCCACAGCTAACATAAATCTATAGGCCTCACCAAAAATCTCGTAGCGATCCTCAAGAAGGATCTGCTTAATCCTAAAGCCCTCCTCTTTGAGATCTGAAATAAGACGATGATAGAGCCTCTCCCTTCCCCTTAAAGCAAGATAAATAAAGGCCCTGTCTGTAGAGTAAACAGTAGGGGATCCTGGGGATTCTCCCACAACAGGGATAATTCCTGCAAAGTTTTTCCCTAAGCTTTCTGCTATCAACTGCTCAAGCCAAAGGGCAAAGGGCTTAAGCAGGGGATCCACAAGTATAGTCAGTTTATCCTGCCCAAGGATATAGGACTCTGCCATAAACTCGGCAAGACTTGAAGCCAGGTTATATTCCCAAGGGATATCTGGTTCACAGGCTGAATACATCTCTTTGGCCTGGTGAAGGGCCTTCTTTAGGTCAAGGCCCATAAGGGCTGCAGGTAAGAAACCAACTTCTGTCAAGGCCGCATAGCGTCCTCCCACATGAGGAGGATGATAGACAACCTTTCTAAAATGATGACTCTTAGCTATTTCCTCTAAGGGTGACCCTGGATCCGTTAGGGCTACAAAGTGATCACCAGGCTTGGTAGAAAGGGCCTTAACTTTTTCCCAGAAGTATTTAAAGTGAGAGAGGGTCTCCAAGGTGGTTCCAGACTTTGAGGCTATAACAAATAGGGTTTCCTTTAAAGGTAGGGCCTCAGCCTCAGCTATGTGAAGGGGATCGTTAGTATCCAAGACCTTTAACAAGGGAAAACCTGGGGCAGGAGTAAACATCTGAGAGAGGACATAGGGAAATAGGCCAGATCCACCCATGCCACACCAGAGGACATATTTAAATTCTTGCCTCACCTCCTCGGCAAACTTGATAAGCTCTTCAAGTCGCGGTTCCATATATTTATAACCATCGACCCAATCAAGCCTTGAAGCTATCTTTCTTTGAAGCTCTGGATCTGCAGTAAATAAAGAGGCCTCCTTTTTAAAGAGCCTCTGCAGTATCTCAGCCTTTTCTTCAAGGGAAAGCTTAGAAGGTCTCTTGATAATGTTAAAGTCTCCATAAACCCTGGTAATCTTAGGGAAAAATGGCTCCATACCAAACTCCTGAAAGATCTTTTAAAGTTGATTATAACATAAAGCTAAGAGAATGACAAAGTCAAAAAAAGCCATTTCATGCTCACATCTTAAGGCAATAATTGGCGCAGGCAACTTGTCAAAATTTAAAAAGTTTCTATACTATTTTGAAAGGAATTTAAATCTTTTAGCCTGCCAAAGGAGGACCTATAGGATGCTTAACGCCCCACAACCTAATTGGCTTGAAACTCAGGAATTTAGAGAAGTCCTCTCTCAAGTCATAAATGAGCTTCTCAGTGCCAAATTAACAGAGCTCATTATTCAGAGGGAAAAGGAAATTTCAAAGATTTCCATCTTAGAGAGGATTTTGAGGGTGGAAGAGGAGCTTAAGAGTTTACGAGAGCTTCAGGAAAGGCAATTTGAGGCCATTTTGAGAGAGATGAACGCCCGTTTTGAGGCCATGAATGCCCGCTTTGAGGCCCTGCAAAAGGACACGTATGCCCGCTTTGAGGCCCTGCAAAAGGACACGCATGCCCGCTTTGAGGCCCTGCAAAAGGACACGCATGCCCGCTTTGAGGCTATGAATGCTCGCTTTGAGGCCCTACAGAAGGAAATGAACACACGTTTTGAGGCAATGAATACACGTTTTGAGGCCCTACAGAGGGAAATGAACACACGTTTTGAGGCCCTACAGAAGGAAATGAACACACGTTTTGAGGCAATGAATACCCGTTTTGAGGCCCTGCAAAAGGATATGAATACCCGCTTTGAGGCCCTGTTAAAGGAAATGAATACCCGCTTTGAAGCCATGAATACCCGTTTTGAGGCTCTGCAAAAGGAGATGAATGCCCGTTTTGAGGCCTTAGAGAAACGCTTTAATCATATGCAATGGTTTGTTGGAGCTGGTTTTACTATCGTGAGTATACTTATTGGTTTATTAAGTTTTATAAAATAAGTATAAAATATACTAATAGATCCACTCCCCATTTTTTAAATTTCCCCTCAGTTACTATCCTTCTTTCCTTTTTGCAGGGAAGCCCTGTCCTTTCTTTTTGGTAAACTTTTGGGGGTAGTTGTTGACCCTTACAGAACACCCTCATGCTTGACTTGACAAAAATTCTTTAGTAATTATATTGAATATTAATCTCAACTAAAAGTAAAAGCAATGATAGAAACAATCATTGAAGGTTTTAGGCAATTTATAAAAAAGAGGGGGCTCAAATATACACCCGAAAGAGAGGAGATCCTACGAGAAATCCTCTCCCTTAAAGATCATTTTGATGTGGATTCCCTATATCTGCGACTCAAAGGTAAAAATAGTAAAGTCTCTAAGGCCTCTATTTACCGAACCATTCCTCTTTTGGTAGAGGGGGGTTATATTCAGGAGGTCTATAAAAAGGGGGGCCAATCCTATTATGAAGTTACCCTCAACAAATTGCCCCACCTCCATTTTATATGCGTTAAATGTGGAGCAGTTCAAGAGGCCATAGATGAGAGATTAAATAATCTTATTGAAGAATTAGAGCAAAGCTCTAAGTATCGTTTCCTCACCTATCACTTAGAAATTTTTGGTTTGTGCCCCACCTGTAGAGAGGTGAAGTGAGATCATGACCTTGAATGAAGCTCAATGTGGAGATCTCATTCTCATAAAGGAAATCAAGGGGGATGAGGATATCCTCAAAAAAATTATGGCTATGGGCCTTCGAAAAGGCTCTCAATTTGAGGTCTACAGGAAATGTGGAAGAAATCTTTTACTGCGCAATGGCGCTAATCGCTTTATAATTAGTAACAAGCTTGCTGAAAAGATCGAAATTGAGCTTTTAGCCCGTAAGCCAGAAAACTGTGAAAATGTCTCCTGTAATTTGTCAGAGGATACCTGTCCTAAAGAGGAAGACTTCTGTATCCCCAAAAGAAAAAAAAAGGGCTGGGGCTTCTTCAAAAAGGTATACCCTTTCTTTGCTAAAGAGTAATCTCCATGAAAAAACTTATCATCGTCCTTGTAGGGAATCCCAATGTAGGGAAGACAAGCATCCTAAATCATCTTGCTGGAACCAATTTGATGATTGGGAATTGGCCTGGGGTCACTGTGGAAAAAAGGTCAGGTAAAACCTTTTTCCAAGACTATGAGCTCGAGCTTGTTGATCTTCCTGGTATATATACCTTAGAGCAAGCCACCTCAGAAGATGAAAGCATCACTATTGATTATTTAACTAAAGGGCAATATGACCTCATTCTCCATGTGATAGAGAGCCCTCGCTTAGAGAGAGATCTTTATCTAACCACTCAGCTTCTTGAGCTCAAAAAACCCATGGTTATAGCCTTAAACATGATTGATGAAGCCCAAGCCCTCGGTATCTCCATTAATGAAAGGCGCCTTTCTGAACTCTTTCAAGTAAAGGTCGTTAAAACTGTTGGACGCACTGGGGAAGGGGTAAAGGAGCTTTTACCTGCCTTAGTAGAGACCTATGAAAAAAAACTCTTACCCCACTTTGAAATCTTGAGTTTAAGCCAGTTACCAGGCGCAACTGAGGAAGACAAAAGACTTGCCTTAGTTAAGGGAATTTATGCAGAAATAGTAAGGAGAGAATTTTTCCCAAAAAGGCCCCTAACTGAGATCTTAGATAACCTTTTACTCCATCCTGTTTTAGGTTTTTTCTTTCTCTTCTTTATCCTCTATTTTACCTTTAAACTGACCTTTGACCTTTCCTCTCCTTTTATAGACTTCATTGATGGCTTTGTCCAGGATTTTTTAGCTCCAGGTATATTGACCTTGTTAAAGAATTTAGAGGTGCCACTTTTCCTCTCTCGCTTGATAAGTGAGGCCTTTTTTGGGGGCTTAGGCATAGTCCTTTCCTTTGTGCCTCTTGTGGCAGTGATTTATTTTTTTCTCACCCTTCTTGAAACCTCTGGCTATCTTCCACGGGTAGCCTTTCTCATGGACCGTTTTACCCATAAGGTAGGCCTACATGGCCAAAGTGTCATACCTCTTATGCTTGGTTTTGGGTGTAATGTCCCTGCTATTCTTGCTACAAGAACCCTTCAGGACAGATTGGATAGACTACTCCTCATAGCTATGATCCCTTTTATGTCCTGCTCAGCAAGGCTTGTAGTTTTTAGCTTCTTTGCCCTAACCTTTTTTCCCTATCCTGCCCTTTTGATTTTTGCCCTCTACCTTGTAGGAATACTCCTTGCTTTTTTGACCAGTATTTTTCTAAGGAAATCCCTCTTAAAGAAAGAGCTCTCCCATTTTGTAATGGACCTCCCCCCATATAGATTGCCCTCTCTGAAAGTGCTTTTCAAAATCGTCTTTCTTCATCTTAAAAATTTCATCGTCCGAGCTGGCACCATTATCTTTGCTCTATCGGTATTAGTATGGCTTGCCCTTAATCTTCCTCCTGGGGTAGAGAAATTAGAGGATAGTGTTGCAGGTAAGGTAGGTAAAACCTTAGCTCCTCTCTTTGAACCCATAGGGCTTGGAGATTGGAGAATTACTACCTCCCTCATTCCTGCTTTTTTAGCCAGAGAGGCCATACTTAGTAATCTTGCCGTTATCCTAAAGGTAGAGGAAAAGGAAGAAGTAAGCTTTACCTTTGAGGAGAAGGCCAAAGAACAGGTTACAAAGCTTTGGGTGGCTGTGAAAGAAAGCTTCTTTTCCCTATTTTCTCTCTATCCTAAAGCCTTATTAGTGGAAGAGGAAGAAAAGGGCTCGCTAAGAGGCGAGATCAAGAAGGTTCTCTCTCCTACCTCGGCCCTCTCTTTTCTTTTCTTTATTTTGATTTACAATTCCTGTATAGCTACCTTTGTGACCATGTGGAAAGAGGGCTCCCGCAATTTCGCCCTGGGATTTCTGCTCTACAGTTTCCTCTTAGCCTGGACTGTTTCTTTTATAGTATATAAATTAGTTTCCTAAAAGTGCTCCCTCCCCTTCTCTTTATTACCATTTTCTTTACTCTCTTTCTCCTTATGCATCTCTATTTTTATCAAAGATCACCCAGAAAAAACCTCTACATTAAACTCCTCCTTCTTGGGCTTTTCCTTTCCCCTATTTTTATACGGCTTTCTGACCAACACCTCTCTCCTAACCTTACCTTTTTAATAGGATTTTGTAGTCTCTTTTGGATGGGCTTTCTCCTCTATTTTGTAGTCATAGACTTAGTCTTGCGCCTATTTATAAAGAGGCCCCATCTCTCTTTAATTTTGGCCTTCCTTTTATCCATATATAGCTATGTGGAAACACTCACCCCAGAGGTGCATTACATTACCATCTATTCCCCTAAGATTCCTCCTGGGAAGAGCTTAAAAATCTTACACATAAGTGATCTTCACCTCGGGCCTGTCATGGGCTTAGATAAGGTTTCACTGGTGAAAAGGGCCCAAGAAATATATAAACCTGACCTCATTGTGAGCACTGGGGATCTGGTTGATGGAAATATGAAGAATAGGGCCTTTCTTGCCAAGGCCCTAAGAGAGATTGAGGCCCCTTTTGGAAAGTATGCCGTTTTAGGCAATCACGAATACTATAGAGGTCTGGAACCTGCCATAGCCTTTACGGAAGCGTCTGGTTTCATGCCCCTAAGAGGGGAAATCTTCTATGTTACTCCCTATCTTATTATTGTGGGCCTTGATGACGACGATTGTCAATATTTTGGAAAATGTAAGGGGTCTCTTAAGGCGGTAGACCTTCTTAAGC